>ERZ894251.49-NODE-49-length-117497-cov-23.152271_pt1 | contig 117497 bp, 85 predicted proteins | sample MGYA00380301_ERZ894251 | MGnify/ENA primary metagenome ERZ894251 (study PRJEB32331, sample SAMN06328418) | human gut metagenome | biome: human gut microbiome; feature: stool | host: Homo sapiens | collected 2014-02-13 ... | reverse complement strand
ATAAAATCAACCAAAAAAGTAGTACAAACACACTCTTGAGTTCTCAAACCACCACCACTCGGCCAGCTCAGCAACCCCAGTGAAGAAGTCCATCGCTAACCGGCAGCGAGTAGATAACTTACACGAGTTGGCCGACCAACGCAAATCGACATGCCCCAAGACACCCAAAAACGTTGAAACAACAACGTTCCATCGGCGTGTCGAAAATCGTCAAAATACGCCTTCAATACCAACTTCAGACCGTCTTTCGTTTCCAAATCGTTAGGAAAACGGTCCTTGTACGGCGTGTTGTGCAATGTTCCCCACACGGACGGCGGCCATTCACCCACCGTTCAACGCCGGAAGGCAGACACATTCCTGTGGTAAGCCTGTAATCATGAAACACATCGCAGTATTGACGGGCGCCGGCATCTCCACGTCGGCGGGCATCCCCGACTTCCGCGGCCCGGACGGCGTCTGGACCAAACACCCCGAGCAGATGAGCGTCTATGACATCGACGCCTTCCTGTCCGATAAGGAGGAGCGTGAATACTCCTGGCGCTGGCAGAAGGAATCACCGGTATGGAACGCGCAGCCCGGAGCCGCGCACAAAGCACTGGTCAAACTGGAGAAAGCCGGCATGCTCACGCTGCTCGCCACGCAGAACTTCGACGCGCTGCACGAGAAGGCGGGCAACAGCCCAGACGTCATCGTCAACCTGCACGGCACCATCGGCACCTCACACTGTATGAAATGCCATGCGAAATACGACACCGCCGACATCATGGCCCGCCTGGACGAAGAGCCCGACCCGCATTGCCACCGCACGCTTCCCTATAGTGGCGGTATGCCCTGCAACGGCCTGATCAAAACCGATGTCGTCTATTTCGGAGAGGCCCTGCCGGACGGCGCAATGGAGAAATCCTATAAGCTGGCCTCGCGCGCGGACGAGCTGTGGGTCATCGGTTCGACGCTGGAAGTATATCCGGCGGCGAGCATCGTGCCCGTGGCCGCACAGGCGGGAGTGCCGATCACCATCATGAACATGGGGCGCACGCAATGCGACCGTCTCGCGTCGCGTCTGATTCGCGACGACATCGCAGTTGCGCTGCCGAAGCTGGTGGACGAAACCATCTCCGCGGCACAGTAACGGCGCAGTAGCGGCACGGCTATGCAACGGCCAGTCATGACGGCCGGCTTATACGCAGCGGGGGCGCCCGGACGAGATGGTCCGGGCGCCCCCGCATGTCATCGGCGTCAAAGCCGCACCGCTTCATTTCGCATCTGCGAAAGCCGGCGGAAACCCACGGCGTCAGTAAATGCGCTTGGGCTGGAAGCCTGCCTCCTTCAGCGCCATGAGAATATGGTCGATGTGATCCGGACCATTGGTCTCGACGGTCACACCGAGTGAAACCGCATTCGTATAGTGACCGGACGCCTTGAACTGGTCGTGATCCAGAGCGATAACGTTCGCGCGTTCACGAGCAAGCAGCTGCGCCACCTTGACCAGCTGGCCAGGGGTGTCAGGCAGCTCCACCTCGAAGTTCATGATGCGGCCGCGGGCGATCATACCCTTCTGAATCACCGCACCCATCGTCACCGTATCGATGTTGCCGCCCGACATGATCGGCACGACCACGTGCGGGCCGGTCGCGGAGGCGAACTTGCGCGAACGCAGGTTCAGGTGTTCCAAAGCCGCCAGAGATACCGCGCCCGCAGCCTCGATGACCAGCTTGTGCTTCTCCAGCATCAGCAGGATCATCTCGTTGATATCGCGTTCGGTGACGGTGACCAGATCGTCCATGAACTCGTTGAGCAGGGCGAACGGCAGGTCGCCGGGGTGCTTGACCGCAACGCCCTCGGCGGACGTGACGACCTGATCGGCCTCGGTCACCCGTCCGGCGGCGAACGAGTTCTTCCATGCCGGGCTGCCTTCGGGGATCGCGCCAATCACGCGAACCTCGGGCTTGAACGTCTTGATGGCGAGCGCCACGCCGGCGCCCAGGCCACCGCCGCCCAACGGCACCACCACGTCGGTGACGTTCGGCACATCCTCCAGAATCTCCAGGCCAATGGTGCCCTGACCGCAGATGACCTCGTAATCGTCAAAGGGCGGCACATAGATCATGCCTTGCGTGGAGGCCAGTTCGGCGGCATGGGCGGCCGCCTCGTCGAACACGTCGCCGTACAGCACCACATCGGCGCCGTACGCCTTGGTGGCGTCCACTTTCAGCGGGGGCGTAATCTGCGGCATGCAGATCGTCGCCTTGGCATGACGCTCGCGCGCCGCATACGCGACGCCCTGCGCATGGTTGCCGGCGGACGCGGTGACGATGCCGCGGGCGATCTGCTCCTCGGAAAGCGACGCGATCTTGTTGTACGCGCCACGAATCTTGAACGAACCGGTCACCTGCAGGTTCTCCGGCTTGAGCAGAATCTCATGCCCGGTCAGCTCAGACAGGGTGCGAGAGGGAATGATCTCAGTGTGACGCGCGGTGCCTTTCAAACGCTTGGCGGCGAGCTTCAGCTCGGCCGCGTGGTCACGCTGCAATGCCTTAAGGACGTCTTTCTGTTCCATACTGCGTATTGTATGCGTCGCCCTGCCGAACGGACGCGGCCGTCTCACCTACGATTGCCGCAGTCGCGGCGACCCGTCGGAGGACTGGCCGGAAAACAGTTGCACGTATTCATAAGTCGGCTTCGTTGCGAGGCTCCCTTCGTCGCCGGGCGTCTGATGTATGACGGTCTCGATGGTAGACGAAACGTAATTTATTGCCACGGTATCGCGTGTTTCTTGCGCAAGGAAAGAAATAACCCGCATACCGGTCCGGCAATTATCGTCGTGAGGCGAAGAAGCCGGTGAGCAGACGGGCGCATGCCGCTTCGCGAACGCCGCCGACGACCTGCGGCACATGCCCGACATGCGGATCGCGGGGAATGTCCCAAATCGAACCGCACGCCCCCAGCTTCGCGTCCCAGGCCCCGAAGACGATGCGTCCGATGTGCGTCTGGATGCACGCCCCGGCGCACATCGGGCATGGCTCCAATGTCACCACCAGCGTGCAGTCGGCCAGATTCCAGTCGCCGCGGGCCTGCGCGGCCTCACGCATCGCCTCGATCTCGGCATGCGCCAACGGATCGTGCCCCGCCTCGCGACGGTTGCGCCCCCGGCCGATCACCGTGCCTCGCTCGTCGAGCACCACGGCACCGACCGGCACGTCACCCTGCTTCCCGGCGCGCTCTCCCAGCACAATCGCCTCGCACATCGCCTCGTCAAGTTCGCCCATGCGCCCAGTTTATCGAAATCGCGCTCTCAAAACTTGCAGATACAAAATCAGAACCGCCATTTTCCAATACATCGACTTTTGTATCTGCGAGTTTTGAGAGCGCGATTCATGAACAACCACCAATCAGGCACCATGCCGATGCCGTATATTGAGGCTTATGGGCGAAGAAGCAGCACACGATACGACGCGACGTCTTTCCGACGTGATTCCCGGACGATTCGGCGATCCGGTCTCGGTGCAGTATGCCTGGATGTCACCCGAAAACGCCGAAGCGATGCCGACACGGCCGTTGTTCCTCGCGCTGCATGGATGGGGATCCAATGAACGCGACATCGCCGGAATCATGCAGTACATCGCCCCCTACAACGATGTGGTGTCGCTGCGAGCGCCTCTGGTCCTGCACGCGCCGGAAGGCGTATCGGCCGGCGCATACAGCTGGTTCCATGACGCTGTGCCTTCCGGAGACGACCTGGATCACGACATCGCGGCCGCCGCACGCGCGGTCGACCAGTGGGTCGACGGCCACATCCCCGCGACGCGCGACGTCGTGCCGATCGGGTTTTCGCAAGGCGGGGCCGTCGCGGTCCATCTGCTGCGCATGCACCCGGAACGCTATCGCGCCGTCATCAACCTGTCGGGATTCCTCGCGCCCGCAGGCGTGCCCGGCACCGCTCCGGCGGATGACCGGCTGACCGACTGCGAGATACCGGTATATTTCGGATACGGCAAGAACGATGCGGTCATTCCCAAATATGAGCTGTTCGCCGCGGCCGCGTGGCTGGAAGAGCACACGTGGCTGACGACGAAAAGCTACCGCGGGCTGGACCATGCGGTGAGCCTGGACGAGTTTTCGGATATCCGGCAATGGCTTGTATTGCACGACATCGCGTCCGGCGTGCTGTGACCCGCGCGAACCCATCGGCCGCGCCCACACCGTTCAGATGCTGCTGTCGGCGTCCACACTCATGACGAACACGTTGCGGCGCAGGGCCTTCGCCTGGGCGCGTGTGATGTCGCCCGCCTCGAGCATGTCCTGGATGATGCCCAGCTCGATGCCGTAGCTCTCGCGCTTGATCTCTTCCGCCTGAGCGATCGCCTTCGCGCTGCCGCCCATGTTCGGCCGTGACTTCAACGCGCCCTCGGCTCGGCGATAATCGAGGATCAGCGCCGAGCAGTGCTCCGTACGGTAGGTGCCGCGTCCCATCTCCTCATACAGCCGATCCACCACGTGCTCCATCACGTCGAGCTGCAGCAGCCGGGAGTGCGCGAACATCTCGTCCTCGCTGATCAGTGGCGTGGTACGCCGGATCTTGCTGCTGATGCGCCGTCCGAGATTCTCCGCACGGCGTTCGAACGCGCGCATGCGCCCGCGAATCTGAGACACCGCATGGCCCGAGGAGGAGACCGTGGACGTGTGCCGCAACGTGTTCATGATGTCATCCATCATGCGTTCGCATGCCTCCACGCGCATGTCCTGCTCCGCCGCATCATCCAGCGGGTGCATTTTCAATTCGGCGAGCAGACTCTTGAGATAGTCCTTCTCCCAGTGCAGCGCCTCGATCTGCAGCCGCTCCAATCCCTGAGGGTCGGATTCCCCGACGCGCTGCTTCAATCTCGTGATGCGCTTCGTATACGACTCGATGACCATGAGCACCGCGCGGCGGTTCTCATCGTCGACTCGCCCCGTCAGCTCCTCGACGGTCTTGCGTAGGATCTCTATGGTGATCTCCGTCATTTCGGGTGCCATGCGGTCACGGTTCGGAGCGAGCAGAGGCAGCATGAAATTCGCCAATAGTAGCGTGACGACGATGACGCCGGATGCGATGAAAATCAACTCGTCGCGCATGGGGAACGGCACGCCCCAGGTGACGGTGAACGGGATGGTGAACATCAGCGACAGGGTGATCGTGCCCTTGGCGCCTCCGAAGGTCATCACCGCGGCGCTGCGCCAACGGGCCGGCGTCATCTTGCGCCGTTTGCCAGTGTTGACGTCGCGCGCCAAACGCAGCATCCCGGCCACCCACAGGAACCGCATCGTCACCACGACCAGCGACACCAGCAGAATCACGATGCTCAGGCGCACGTTGCTCACGCCGGGATCGTCCCAACTGGCGCTCATCGCCTTCGGCAGCTGCATGCCGAGCAGGATGAACACGGCACCGTTGAGGCTGAACGACAGCACACCCCACACGCTGGACGACACGATGTTGGTGCGGGCGACGTTCGGCCCGATGCCGGTCCGGTCGAACCGCACGAACAGGCCGGACGCGACCACCGCGAGAATGCCGGACACGTGCAGTTCCTCTGCGGTCAGGTACAGCATGAACGGCAGGAACAGCTCCATCAATATGCGGGTGGTGGTGGTCTCCCAACCCAGCGAGCGCACGGTTTCGAACAGCCAGTTCGCGAGCAGGCCAATCGTCAGACCGTATACGGCACCGCCGATGAACGAGAGCGTGAACTCGCCGGCAGCCCGGCCGATCGCGAACTCGCCGGTGATGGCGGCGGCGATGGCGAACTGGAAGCCGACGATGCCGGACGCGTCATTGAACAACGACTCGCCTTTGAGCACGCCCAACTGGCGCAGGCTCAGCGACGCCTCCTTGCCCAGCGAGCTGACCGCCACCGCGTCGGTCGGCCCCAGCGCCGCGCCAAGCGCCAGTGCGGCGGCGAGCGTCACGGACGGCCAGACGGCATGGACGACGACGCCGACCGCCACCATGGTGGCGATGGCCAGTCCGATTGCCAATGACAATGACAGTTTCAGCGATTTCAGCAATTCGGATTTGTCGATCTCGCGCGCTTCCAGATACAGCAGCGGCGCGATGAACAGCACCATGAACAGTTCGGGATTCAGGGAGGCGTTGGGGAATCCCGGCACCTGCGTGATGATCGCGCCCATCGCGATCTGAACCAGCGGAGTCGACACCTTGGGGATGAACCGGCTGATGAACGACGAGAATACGACGACGCCGATAATGCACAGTATCAGCTGAAAGACTTCCAAGGCTCGCTCCGGCTCTCCGTCGGTTGTGTGGGATTACTTCACAATATAAACCGACTCCGCACCCGACATGTTAACTTCGGCGTCCGGTTTAACGGCTGCGCGCGGGCAAAAAGAAACCCCGGCGGTGTTGCCCGCCGGGGAGAGAAAGGAGAGAGAAGAAGAAAGGGGTTCAGTTATTGAGAATCGTGCTGCCGATTCCCGGTCGGCTTGTGCTGACAATTAATAGTAAAACACCCGTTTCTTGGTGCAATGCTGAGATTGTCTGAAAGCTTCCTGTGAGTTGACGTCGCGGGCTGAATCCCATCACATGGTAATGGCTGTAGACTGTAGTGTGGCGCCGTGCGCCATACACGTGAGCGCGAAAAGGAGAATCCTCATGCTGCTGTCCGACCGCGACATTCTCGCCGCCCAGAAGGACGGTCATATTTCTCTTGACCCATGGACTCCGGAAATGGTGCAGCCCGCGTCGATTGACGTGCGCCTCGACCGTTTCTTCCGCCTGTTCAACAATCATGCCTACACATACGTGGATCCGGCCGAGAACCAGGGGGCGCTGACCGAGCAGTTCGACGTCGCTCCGGACGAGCCGTGGATCCTGCATCCGGGCGAGTTCGCGCTCGGCTCGACGTGGGAGTACGTCAAGCTCGACGCGACGGTGGCGGCACGCTTGGAGGGCAAAAGCTCGCTGGGCCGCCTGGGCATCCTCACACATTCGACGGCCGGCTTCATCGACCCCGGTTTCGAGGGGCATATCACGCTGGAGCTGAGCAACGTGTCGACGCTTCCGGTCAAGCTCTGGCCCGGCATGAAGATCGGGCAGATGTGCTTCTTCCAGCTCAGCTCTCCGGCCGAGCACCCTTACGGCTCCAAGGGCACCGGCTCCCATTATCAGGGCCAGCGCGGCCCGACCCCCAGCCGTTCCTACGTGAACTTCTACAAGGCCGACGTCAACGACTAGAGCCGATACCCAAGTTCTTTGACGCAATGTGCCGGCGACTCCATGACTGGGCCGCCGGCACATTGTTATGCTCCGTTCGATGCCGTCTGGCTTATTGGCGAATGGCGGTGAACAGCACCGACTGGGCCGGATGCAGCGATGGAGGGCGCAACCCGTAGGTCATCAGCGCCCGGCCCGTCATCAGCACGCCGTCTTTGGTCCACCAGCCCAACGGCGACTGGCCGCTGCCAAGACCAAGCCCGTCGAGATCGAGATCCAGCCACAGCGGCTGTATGCGGTACGTGCCATCGGGGTCAAGACCGGGCACGCGAATCGGCGCCGCAGGGAGAGTCTGGGACGTTGTCAGTTGCGTGAACCGGTAGAACGCCGCGGAACGATCCGGCTTGACCATGCCGTCGACCCGGACGGCCGGATCGGCGATATCGGCGTGCACGCACGTGTCGATCGCGAACCATGCGCGGTGCCTCTTGTATTCGGCGACCCATTCGCCGAGCTTGTTCAACGCCTCGTCCGACTCCTTGAGCAGATTCCATTCGACGCCCATGTGCCCGAAGAACGCCATCGCCATGCGCATCTCCTGGCTCGTGGCGCGATGCGTGGAATGTGCAGGACTCGCCCCCACATGCTCGCCCATCATGCAGGGCGGCACGAGCAGCGACGTGTACCGCTGAATATCGGTCCGCTCGACCGGGTCCACGCAGTCGGACGTCCACACGCGGCTGGCGAATTCGAGTATGCCCAGGTCGATACGACCGCCGCCCGATGCGCAACTCTCAATCTCCAGTCCCGGATGCGCGACTTCGAGGTCACGGAACATCCGGTACACGGCGAGCGTCTGCCCGTGAACCGCCGGCCTGCCGGTACGTGGCGAGACCGCCTCGGTGACGAATTTGTTGTGGTCCCATTTGATGTAGTCGATGCCCAACTCGCCGACCAGCGCATCGATGGAATCATGGATGTATCGGTAGGCGTCGGGATTGGTCAGGTCGAGCACTTGCTGCGAGCGTCCCTGCATCGGCAGACGGTTCGCCGTCGGGCGCAGCACCCAGTCAGGGTGGGCGCGGGCCACGTCGGAATCCGGGTTGACCATCTCCGGTTCGAACCACAGTCCGAACTCCATGCCTTTTCCGTGCACGTAATCGGCGAGCGCCTTGAGGCTCTTCGGCCCGTCCGGCCACACATCCTGCGCTATTTGCCAGTCGCCGAGCCCGGATGTGGAGTCTCGGCGGGAGCCGAACCAGCCATCATCCACCACGAACCGTTCGACGCCGGAATCCCCGGCCTTATCAGCCAGAGCCTTCAACGTGTCGTAGTCATGGTCGAAATACACGGCCTCCCACGTGTTGAGAATCACCGGACGCGGCTTGACGGCGAGATCCGGGTGACAGGAGCGCACGTAATCATGGAATCTCGCAGCCACCTCGTTGAGCCCGTCACCGTACGACCCGTACAGCCACGGGGTGGTGTACGTTTCGCCGCGGGCAAGCGTGGCCTCGCCGCCGAGCAGCACCTCGCCGCCGCCAATCAGACCGGTCGTATACGGCTGACGCTCTGCCGACAGCACGGAATTGCCGCTCCAGCCCACATGCACCGAATAGACCTCGCCATGCTCGAACCCGAAGCCGGGCTCGCCCGCGGAAAGCAACAGAGAGGCGTCAAAACCTGGGCGCCCCGCCATCGAGACCTTCTCGAAGCGTCCTTCGGTCAGCGGTTGCCGCTGCGGGCTACGTTCGCGCAGATGATGGCCGGTGGTGGTGAGTATCTCCGTGGCAAGTGCCGGGAGCGGGAAGCCGAGTTCGACTTTACCGACTTCCAAGTCACCGGTCGGAAGATTACCGGCTGGAAGATTACGCAACGTGGTGCGCTGTCTGATCAGTCCGCCGGGCAACAGTTCGGCCGTCCATGACAGTTCCACGCCCTGCTCGGTATCCGACGCGGTCACGGTGACGACCGGCACCTGTTGCGTGACGGTATGCGCGGCACCGTCCACGCCGTCGGACACGTCAACGCCTTGGCGTTCGTCCTGACGGATTGCGATGCCGGTCACCGTGAATGCACAGAACGGCGTTACGCCGGCGCGCCGGATATCCAGTCGCGGTGCCCCTATCCACGACTCGCTTTGCGTGGGCATGATGCTTGGCCAGGCGGTCTCATCCAGCGCGCCGGACACGCGCTGCGGCCGCAGGGCGTCGTATGCGGCGAGTACGGTTCCCGGCGACGCGAGCGGGCGGCCCCAGTGCACGAAGCGCGGAAGACCGTGACCGGCGAAGATCAGCGCGAACGCCACATCAGCAGCCGGCTGCTCAGCATAAATAGCGGTGAGTTCCGTTCCATCGGCGGCGGCGCCATGGAATTGTTCGATGAGTGACATTGCGAATCCCTTCGGAACGTGCCATTGATATATGGTTCGCCTCCGATGCTACGACATCGTTCCGTCATGTCACCGCATATTCAGCGATTCCGGGGTATGAGAAGGGCTCCCGTTTTCCGATGTGGAGAGCGGGAGCCCTGACTGCCGGTGGAGGCTTATGGCATTGTTATGCCATGATGCCGCGCTTGCGGTCGATGGCGCGCATGATCGCCTTGTAGATTTCCGAGGCGATCAGCACGACCGCGGCGAGGCAGATGCACTCGACCCATGCCCACGGTCCGAGCGGCGTGGTGCCGAACGCGGAGTTGAGGAACGGCACGTAGATCACCACGAGCTGCAGCACGACAGACAGGCCGATCGCCCCCCACAGCCACTTGTTGGAGAACAGGCCGACGAACGCGGACTGACGTGCGGAACGCGATGCGATCGCGTTGAACAGCTGCGCGAACACGAGAATCGTGAAGCCCATCGTACGGGCCTCGATCATCTGGAATTCGTGGGTGCCGCCGATGGAGCGGTCGGTGAACAGGCCACCTTCAAGGTGCATGTCCATGCCGATCAAGGTGACGGCCGCCATGATGATGCCGATGAACGCGATATCGATCCACATGTCCCTGTCGATCACGCGGTCGGTGAGCTTGCGCGGGCTGCGTGCCATCACGTCATCGGTCTGCGGGTCGACACCCATCGCGAGCGCCGGGGCGGCGTCGGTCAGCAGGTTGATCCACAGCAGCTGCGTGGCGAGCAGCGGCACGGCGACACCGGTGGTTCCCGGCTGCGTGATGCCAAGCACGCCGGCGAGCATGACGCCGCCGAACACGGTGAACACCTCGCCCACGTTGGAGCTCAGCAGGTAGCGCAGGAACTTGCGGATGTTGTCGAAGATCACACGGCCTTCGCGCACGGCGGCGACGATGGTGGAGAAGTTGTCGTCCGCGAGAATCATCTTCGCGGATTCCTTGGTCACCTCGGTGCCGGTGATGCCCATCGCCACACCGATGTCGGCGGACTTGACGGCCGGGGCGTCGTTGACGCCGTCACCGGTCATGGCGGCGATGTTGCCCTGGCGCTGCAGCGACTCCACGATCTTGAGCTTGTGCTCGGGGGCCACGCGGGCGTACACGGAGACCTCAGAAGTCGCCTTGTCGAACGCCGCCTCGTCGGGCATCGCGTCGAGCTGATCGCCGGTGAGGGCCTTGCCGCCCTTTTCGATGATGCCCAGATCGGAAGCGATGCGGGCCGCAGTGAGCGGGTGGTCGCCGGTGATCATCACCGTGCGGATGCCGGCGCGATGCGCTTCGGCCACGGAATCACGCACTTCGGTGCGCGGCGGGTCGATGATGCCGACCATGCCGGCCCAGATCAGGTCACGCTCGATGACGTCGCTCTGCTCGGAGATGTCGGTCACCTGGCCGGCTGCATTGGTCTTGATGCCGGGGATATCGGCCAGGGATGTGGTGCCGAGCGGGCGGTACGCCTCACCCAGCGTGCGGTATGCCTCGCCGGACAGACGCTCGACGGTCGCGAGAATCTCCTGGCGGTCGCCTTCGGTCATCGGGCGGACGGCGTCGCCAACCGCGATGCGCGTGCAGTAGCCGAGCAGCACATCGGGCGCGCCCTTTGCATAGACGCTCAGGTTGCCGTTGTCGCTGCTGTCCTTGCCGATCACGGCCATACGCTTGCGCTCGGACGTGAACGGAACCTCGGCCACACGGTCGAGCTTGCCGAGGGCGCGTTCGGCCTTGATCTTGCGGGAGGCGACGACGAGCGACACCTCGGTCGGGTCGCCGACGATCTCCCACTGGCCGGCATCGTTCTGACGCAAGTCACCGTCGTTGGCAAACGCTCCGACGGCGATGGTGCGCAGGGCTTCGGCGTTGACCGGAGCGCTCTCCTCGATGGCGTCGCCACCCATGCCCAGCATCTTGCCCTTGGGCTCGTAACCGGTGCCGGTGAGCTGCACTTCACCGCTCGGGGTGACGATGCGCTCGACGGTCATCTCGTTACGCGTGAGCGTACCGGTCTTGTCGGAGCAGATCACCGAAGCGGATCCCAGCGTCTCCACGGAGCTCAGCTTCTTGACGATGGCGTTGTGCTTGGCCATGCGCTGCACGCCGAGCGCGAGAACAACCGTCAGAATCGTCGCAAGACCTTCCGGCACTGCGGCAACGGCCAGCGAAACGGCCAGCAGCAGCGAGTCGATGAGATCGTCGGGCATCTTGTGGAAGCCCTGCGTGATGAACAGCGCGACGAGCACGACGGCCGCGATGATGCACACGGCAATGCCCAAGATCTTGGAGACGTGGGTCATCTCCTTCTGCAGCGGGGTATCCTCGTCATCGGTCTGCGACAGCATGTCGGCGATCTTGCCGACCTGCGTGTTCATGCCGGTCCCGGTCACGATCGCGCGGCCGGTGCCCTGAGTGACGGACGTGCCGTTGAAAATCATATTGGTGCGGTCACCCAGCGCCTTGGCGGAGTCGAGCGTGTCGGGCTTCTTGCCCACCGGCACGGATTCGCCGGTCAGGCTCGCCTCGGCGATGCGCAGCGACGCGGCGGCGAACAGACGCCCGTCGGCGGAGACGGTATCGCCTTCGCCAAGCACCACGATGTCGCCGGGAACCACGTCGGCGGTGTTGATGTGCACGATTTTGCCGTCACGCAGCACGGAGGTCTGCGGTGCCGTCATTTGGGCGAGCGCCTCCACCGCCTGCTCGGCACGGGCCTCCTGAATATAGCCCAGCACCGCGTTGACGATCAGGATCAGGATGATGACGATGGCGTCAAACGGCAGCACTTCGCCGGCCGTTCCGTGCGAGCGCTCGATGAACCATGCGATCAGTGAGATGACAGTGGCGGCAAGCAGCAGGTACACCAGCGGATCCTGGAACTGCGCCAGGAACTTCTTCCACTTGGGTACGGGCGGCGCGCTGGCCAACTGGTTCGGGCCGAATTTCTCCAACCGGCGCTGCGCCTCGGCGGAACTCAGGCCGGTATTGGTATCCACATCCAGCGCCTTGGCGACTTCGTTCGCCTCGGTCAAGCTGGGATCGACGTCGTGAAGCAGGCCTTCCTGCGACTGCACGCCTGTGGATTGATCATTTGTGTGATCAACCATAATGGTCTCCTTGATATAGCCGCGGAGTAGTCAGCCCTCACAATCACCGGGATCGTCCCCTCCCCCGGTCATCTCGATAAAGCTGCGCGGTTATGGGCACCGGCGCAACTGCTGCCGATGCATACTGTTGCCATTATTCCACAAACCCGTCATCGCTTGGCGAAACAGCCCTTTACGTGTTGTCCAAATATCCGCATTCCGCGAACGATTTCAGGCAACACGCTCACACAGTGCGAGCAGCCAGCGGAGCGTCGTCATGGTGTAATCGAACAGTTCGTCGTCCATGCCGAAATACCGCTCGCGGCACTCCCCGCTCACATCGACCATCGCAAGACCTTCTGGCTCTCCGGGTGTGAATGACACCGCCCGATCCTGCATTCATCATACGTGCCAAGGCAAGGAATCCGGCGGCTTCGGAACCGGACGAGCTTCGTTCCGTTCCTAAGTGCGCGCCGAAACGACAACTCTGCGCACTTAGGAACGCAAACTATGCGATCTGCGTTCCTATGTTCGCGCACTCGGCGTTCCGGCGCGCACTTAGGAACGCAAACCGAGTCTCTCAGGGGATTGGGGCGATTCGCGCGCCGCGAATGGCTGTTTGGCGTGGGGGTCTGGGACAATGGCACGTATGGCAATCAAGAAAGGTCCGACCAAGGGGTCGGGAGGAAAACACCGCAATGCGCTACGCGGCAAGGGGCCGACGCCCAAAGCCGAGGATCGCGTGTATCACAAGGCATACAAGGCCAAGCAGGCGACGAACCGTCGCAAGATGGCAGATCCGCGACTGGCAGCCCGCCGTCGCGCCGCGAAGTTCGCGTCCGATTCGGACGATCTGGTCATCGGCCGCAATGCCGTGCTGGAGGCGCTGCGCGTCGGCGTCCCCAGCATGCAGCTGTATATCGCGACACGTATCGAGCATGATGACCGTACACGCGAGATCATCAAGCTCGCCGGCGCACAAAGCCTGCACCTGCTGGAGGCCGACCGTCTGGAAATGGATCGCATCGCCCGGTCGTCGAACCATCAGGGTGTCGTGCTCAAAGTGCAGCCGTACCAGTATTCGTCTCTCGCCGAGCTGGCGGATATCGCCGAGCGCAAGGCCAAGGCCATGGACGTGGTGAATTCGCCGAGTGCGCGCATCAACGCGCGCCCGCTGTTCATCGCGCTCGACGGCGTGACCGACCCGCAGAACCTGGGTGCGGTGATTCGTTCGGCCGCCGCCTTCGGTGCCAACGGCGTGATTCTGCCGGAGCGTCGTTCCGCTTCGGTCACCGCTGCCGCGTGGAAGGTATCGGCCGGTGCCGCGGCGCATATCCCGGTGGCTCGCGTGGTGAACCTCACCAAGGCCATCGAAAGCATGCGCGAACGTGGATATTACACGGTCGGCCTAGACGGCGGCGGCGATAAGCTGGTCGGCGAAACCGGTTTCGAGACCGATCCGCTGATCGTCGTGCTCGGTTCAGAAGGCAAGGGACTGAGCCGACTCGTGCGCGAGTCGTGCGACGCGATCGCCGGCATTCCGATCACGTCCATGGTGGAGTCTCTGAACGCCTCGGTCGCAGCCGGTATCAGCCTGTACGCGGTCGCCCGCGCCCGTCGCGAAGCAGCGGCAGCCGCCACGAAGTAATACCCATATCCCCCCCCCTGCTGCCGGCGGGGTCATCGAGCGGAACGAAAATCGGGGTGGCCGCCGCAATCGGCGCACCACCCCGTCCGGTTCCGCTCAGCAGCTCCACATATCAGTGGCTCCACACCGCGGCATCAGGATCGTCGTCGGGATTGTAATCATCATCGTCGATGGGCTTTTCGTAATTCGCCTCATCGTCGACCACGCCGGAATCCGCTTCAGCGTTGAGCTCGTTCACGGCTTTGTCATCCAGCTTGTAGTTCGGCAGCACGGATTGGATGTAGCTTTCCACAGCCTCGCCCATCGGCACGTCGTGGCCGGCCTTCTCAGCAAGGAACCAGCGGTGATCCAGCACCTCATGGAAGAACTGTGCCGGCTCGATCTGCGAACGATATTCACGTGGAATCATACGCACGGTCGGCTCATACACCTCACGCATCCAATCGGTGGCGACGATCTCCAACTCCTCGCCTTCACGCCACGTGGAGGCACGGTACGCATCCAGATCGTTGAGCAGGCGCCGCGCCTGATTCTCCTGCACATCTAAACCGGTCAGTCGCAGAAGCTTGCGCGACGCATAGCCGGCATCGACCACGCGCGGGCGGACCAGCACGCGCTTGCCGTCCTCGGCGGTCTTCATCTCCAGCTCGTCCACGTCGAAGCCCAGGTCGTTGAGCTTGTTGACGCGCTGCTCGATCTTCCACATCTCATCCGGGCCGAACTTGTCGGTGTCGGTCAGCGTGCTCCACAACGAGTGGTAGCGGTCGACCAGACGGTTGCCCACCTCGATCTCGTCCACGTCGCTCGGCAGCAGACGGCCAGAAGCCAAATCCATCAATTCACCGATGATGTTGGTGCGGGCCAAGTCGATATCGTATTCACGCTGGCCATCGGTAAGCTGCACCTGCAAATCACCGGTTTCGGCGTCCACCAGGAAGGCGGAAAACGCGTCGGCATCACGCAGGAACAGGACGTTCGACAGCGACACATCGCCCCAGTAGAAGCCGGCCAAGTGCAGGCGAACCAGCAGCACGGCAAGGGCGTCGATCAAACGCTCGGCAGTATCCGGCTGGAGATTGCGGGCGAACAGCGCGCGGTACGGCAGTGAGAACTTCAGGTGACGGGTGACCAGAATCGCTTCCAGCGGTTCGCCGTTGCGGTCATGACGACCGGTGACCACGGCAATCGGGATGACGGTCGGCAACTCGAGCTTCTGCAGTCGGCGCAGAATCTCATACTCGCGCTCGGCCACCTGACGGGTGATCTCTTTCATGGCGTAGACCTCATCACCGACGTGCACGAATCGCACGACGTGGCGGGAGATGCCTCGCGGCAGGTTGGCCAGCAGGTCCTCGGGCCAGGTGGCCAGGGGCTTATGCCAGGGCAGCGTGAACATCTTCGGGTTCGAGCTGGCGGCGGTGATCTTCAATGCTTGCGGCTCAGCTGAACTGGCATGTTCGTCTTCGGCTTTGACGGACGTGGCCTTCAGCGCGCGCGGATCCATCTGAGGCAAATCGTTCAACTCCATGTGTTCGATTCTACGTGGTGCTTGGGAAGTGCAGCGAGTAGCGGCGACTTCGGCGCATTATTCTCGCATACGAATAAATCATCGGTATGGGATTTGCCGGCCGAATTGACGTCCCGTATGCGGCGCCTCATGCGCAATCTGAACAAAATGAACGCAACAAGTAACATGAGCCCCGCTGCCGCAGCAATGCTGCCTACGGCAGCACCCGTACGACCGATAAGGCCAGGATTGCCCGGCTCCTCGCTCGGGTTATTTTCGGGCGGGACAACAGGAGTTCCAGTGCTAAATTTCGGCTCTACTGTGATGTTGAGATCAGCGGATGTGCCTCCACTGCCAGGAATCGAGATGAGGAACGGATCACAGTCGTATGCTTTGTTGGCTTTCGCCGAGCTCGTGCGGGAGACCAGATATAGGCCGAGCGGCAGATTCTGGAAAGTGAGCTGACCAGCTACGTTAGTGGTGCCGGAATGCTGGTACAGCTTGTTTTTCGCCGCGTGCGCAGCGAGCTTCTTGGCAGCATCGTGATATTCACTTGATGTCAGGCGTTCCCAATCGGCAGTGAGGCCGGAAAAATCGCCGACGGTTTTATATGAGGAGACGCTACCATCATTGTTCGTTGTGACGGTGGCGACGCGCACGATGGAATAGGTATCGCCGGCAAGCAATTTGGGCGAAGCCGTGTCTCGGCCCCATACGGCATTGATGGTGAGAGCGCCGAAAGAATCAGCTTGCGCATATGGCACCATAGAGCCGAGGGCTGCAAGAACAGTGAGGACGATAGTAACGGCGGCGGCAATCATGGCAGCAATGCGCGCCGCACCATACTCGCTTCCGCTATGCAGGTCTAACATGTCTGCCCGGTCCTTTCCGCCATGATGAATGTGATTGGTTATTTGTACTGTCTGGCTGAGGAGGCAAGTCACCGTCCGGCTCGATATCCGCAGAGTCAGAATCACCAGATGCGACCTTGGCGCTCCCACTCTGCCGGCGTCGCCGCTCATGGCGCTGCCATAAATGCCATGCGATGAGCAAGGCAATCAGTGCAAGAGACGGCAACAAGTACTGCAGCGGGATGTCCACGTGGAACGTGGATTTGGCGTCATCCTGCTGCTGCGGCGTGTATGGGATGCGATGACCGCGCACCAGCAGCCGATGCGTATTGACCGCATACGGCGTACAAGTGATGAGCGTGACCAAATCCTTGCCGGGCTCGATTGCCAGCTGTTTGGTATCGGTCGGCAGAACGGTAGTGATCTTATCGACCTGATACGCATACGTGTCTTTAAGTATTGTGATGTAGAACTTGTCGCCTTTTTTCATAAGGTTCAAGTCCGTGAACAGTTTTGCCGTGGGCAAGCCCCGGTGGCCAGACAGCGCCGCATGAGTGGACGCGCCGCCAACTGGCAGTGAGGTCTGTTCGAGATGTCCGATGCCGGATTGCAACACTTTCTCGGAAGTGCCGTGATAAATCGGCAGGGTCTCCTTGAGCTTGGGCACTGTGATGTATCCCATCATGCCGTCACCGTCAATATTGAGCAGACTGTTGTATTCCTCGTCCGTGGATGCGGAATTGACGGCACTGGCAAGAGCGTCGGTCTCTCCTGCATCGTTCTGGGCGAGCTTTTCGTTATAGGCGTGCGCAGCATCCAGCACCTTCTGGTACTGTTCCTGGCTCAATGCTTCAACGCTGGCGTCGTAGTTATTTACGGCGCGGCTGGCGTTGCGCATAATGAGGAAGTTGCTGATCGTCGGATAGAACAGAATGAGCATTCCACCGAGAATGACCAGTACGGGCAGGATGTTGCGCAGTCGTTTCATCGAGCGTTCTTTTCGCGAGGAAACCGTGTTGTGGGCGTAGCGGGTGTGTGCCCTTCACGCCCAAAACACGGCCATGCTCGTCAGGCGTTCTTGCGCTTGAGAGTCCAGGCAACGCCGAGCGCGATGACCAGCACACCAATCACCGTGAAGGCGATGGTACCCATGCCACCAGTGCCAGGCAGGACAACACCGGAATTGTTCTGGACCGGGATGACACCGTTCGATGCGGTCTGGTTGTAGTTGCTGCCATTGTTGTCGTTGTTGTAGGTGATGGTGACGGTGGCATGCGTGGTGTCAGTGCCGTTGTTCTGGCCATCAACCTTCACGCCGATGGCGCTGGCGAGCTTGTTGTAGCCGGCCGGCGCTTTGGTCTCGGTGAGCGTGTACTCGCCGTTCTCCAGTCCCCGGAAGTCAACCTTACCGTTTGCAGGAGTGGTGATAGTCGTCGTAGCACCTGCCTCATCAGCCTTAGCTACACGGTATACAGCGTTCTGGGTCGCACTATCAGCGACTTTCACGAAGCTAATAGCAGTGCCGCCCTTATGTGCGAGTGTGAACTCAGCACCAGCAAGTCGAGTAGCGGTATCATCATAATTTTTACCAGTGTACTTATCGACGGTGAAGCCATAAGTGAAGACGCGAACCTTGCTGGGTTCGGACTCACCGGTGCCATTGGTGCTCGGGTTGTTGGAGTACTGAATCGTTGCGGAGTTGACGTTACCAGCACCGCCCACAACAGCATCCTTGTTCAGCGTGGCCGTGTAGGTGACGGTGATCTTCTTGCCGGCATTGGCCTGCTGGTTCTTGAAGTTCTTCATGGTGACAGTAAGAAGCGTTTTGCCGTTGTCCGCAGGAGCAGTGGCGACGGTGTAGTCAGTGTCCGTGGTCAGTGCCGTATCTCCGACCTTAACGGAAGTGACTTGTCCAAAGGTGAGGCCCTTAGACAACGTATCCTTGAAGTTGAAGGTGTAGGTGTCATAGGCGGACATGTCCGGAATGGTGGAAGTCAGGGTGAAGTTCAGGGTATCACCGATCTTCGCGTCGGTGGCGTCCTTACCAGTGCCGTCTACCTGTACCTTCTTGTCGACGGTAGGCAGGTCGCCCTTAATCTCGGCAGTCACACTGGTGCTATGAACGGAAACTAGCGTGGCGTATTGACTCTTGGCGTTGGCCAAGGTCGCACCCGGCACAGCGACCACGTAGTAGCCGTAGCCGAGATTATTGAACGTCGCAGTGTACTTACTGTTCGTGGCAGCATTCTTAGATACCGTAGCGGTCGCGTTAGCCGTGATGTGGTTGGTCGTGGTCTGCGCCCAGTTCGATGCCTTGGTAGCGAAAGCAACCAAGGCACTATCTTTCAGCTTGGATACGTAGTCGTTTGCTTTATCGTTGATGTTCGCGTCGGTAACACCAGTTAGTCCGTCGAAAGTAGAGTTCTTGAAGAACGGCTTCCACTCGTCAGTCAACGTGTAGGAGACAGCCTTGCCGTCACCGCTCACGGTGGCGGAGAACATCTTGTAGGCGTTCACGGTCTTACCGGCGAACTTCGCGTCAGTAGTGCTGACCGTCAGCGTGGCATTATCCGCTGCGTTGGCCGTGGCGACTGTCGTCGCAGCCAATCCAAATACGGTGGCAATCGCCGCGGCGGCAGCGAAAACCTTTTTCATCAGTGATTTCATTACTGTTCCTTTCTCTAGATGGAAATCTTTTCTGTTTGGCAGGTACGGTTTGTCTATGTGGTCGTCACGAGGCATGGGCACCTCGCTTTCGTATACGGCTGGAGCCCGAGCGGACTGTGCCGGATTGAACGCGTTGATTACGCACGTACCAGACCACGCCAGCTCCCATAAGCAGCAAGCCGAACATCAGGAACCACATCGTGCCCGCGCCTCCCGTATCCGGAAGCAACGCCGCATTGGTAACAATGGCCACGCGTTCCTTGGTGTTGTAGGAGACCGATACTTGGTATCCGGCCTCCGCGGGCTTGATGGTCTTGGTGGTATCGCCGTCCTTATAGGTCACGGCGGTTTCTTCCACGGTGTACGTGTAGTAACGCACGATGTCCTTGCCGTTGGCATCCTGTCCATCCACGAATGCGACCGGCAGTCCTTGAATCACCTTGCGCCAGGTGTTGCTCCAGGAAGAGGCATCGGAGGAGTCCAACGTCACCGTCCATGGATTCCTCTGCGTCACGGTTGTGCAATCCGCGCCGAAGCATTGAATCGTCTGCGGCGTCACCGTATTGCCACTGCCATCGGTATAGTGCGCGGCGATCTTCAGTTCGACCGACTGCGGCCGTTCGAGGTTGCCGTCCTTCCATACCTTCTGGACGGTCAGGTCAATGGTTCGGCAACCGTCCTTGCCGCACGGGTCCTGGCCGTCGTCCGGTTCGGGGGTGAGTCCGCCGTTGTTGTCGGTCACGGTCGCGTCGAGCATGAGCACTGCCTTGGCCGGGGACTGGTAGGCATCGAGCTTCGTCTTGGTGCTGCCGTCCGTGGAGTCGACCACGGCGTCCTTAATGCCGACCCAAGTGGTGCCGGCGTCGCCGGATGCGGAGCTGTGCACAGCGCTGCTGTCGTATGTGTTGACCACGTCGAACAGCTTCACTTCCCAACGATCGAGTCCGGTGTTCAGCGCATCGCCCGCCGTGTTCTTCTGCGAGAAGATCTTGTTGCCGTCCTGTGCGGAGGTACGGGCCTCACTAGCGTTCGCGGCCGCCTTGCGGTAAATGCGATAGGTGTTGTATGCCTTGCCGCCGTGGCCGTCATCGACCGGTCCGAGGATGTCGCTCATGGTGTTGAAGTCCCATACGGACTTGAGTTTGGTGTTCGAGAACGGGTCGACCAATCCGCTGGCACCGCGGATCGTGTCGGCGTAGACCATGTGGTCGTCTGCCAGCACACCCTCGTCGTTCAGTCCGGCGAAGCCGCCCGTATAGCCTGTGGAAAGATCCTTCACACCGTCGGTATCCTGAGTTGCCCCTCCGCCGAACACGTCATAGCCACTGGCGATGCCCGTTACGGTGGACTGTTCCACGCGAGTACGGTTGCCCTTGATGAGCTGGACGGTCAGGTTGCTGCTCGACCCATTCATATCAATGCCGTCTTTGCTGCAAGGCAGTTTGATGACACTATCGCCGATGGTGACAATAGCCACGTCGGTCTGCTGCTGGTTTTCGGCGTCGGCCTTGGACAGAGCAACGCTCACCTTCAGTCCGAACAGGTTCACGTACAGCACGTTGCCTTCCGAAAGCACCTTGAGATCGAATACCTTGCCGAAGATGGCCGGGAACCACTTGCCTAAATCGATGACGCCGACCTGTTCCGCCTTGTCGAGGTACAGGAGCTTGACCAGCGCGTTCACCACATGCAGCAGCAGTTCCACAAGTACGGAGTTGACCTTCGCGTCAACCAAATAGGCACGGCTGGTTTCACCGACGAATCCGCCGGCAATCTCACCGCTAGTGACCTTCTTGAGATTGTCAGACGCGCAGCCCTTCACCCTGGCCAAATCCGCGTATCCAACAAAACCGCCTGCGACCTCGCGTCCGGTAGCCTTGTCGGTGGCTTTGCCGTAATTGTCGCCATGGTGTGTGGCGGTGACGGTATAACCGTCCGGGATGCCGGTGACGCGCGAATCGCCAACGTGCGAGCCCCAGATGTCAAGTACGCCGGCCGTGGCACCAAGCAGATTGAGCGCATCCGTGCCGAGTTGTGCGTTGTCGGCGGCGACCGTGCCGGATTTGCCGAGGTGCCCGATGAAGCCGCCCACGTAGTTCACGCCGGTCACACTGTTGAGGTTGGTGACGTTGGACTGCTTGACGGAGCCATTGATCAGCCCACCGCCGAAGCCACCGGCCGCACCGGTGTAACGCTTCGAGTCAAGCATGCCCTTTGTGGTGGAATCATGGGCGACAATCTGGATGCCGTCGCTCACACCGTTGACCTGACCGTCATAGATGAAGGTGCGGAATGCTTCGAGCACGCCCACGTTGCCGACCTTGAGCAGTTTGAGCAACAGGTTGGTATTCTGCTTATCGCCGGCCTCGCCGCCGCCGACGGAAGCGACGCTGGATATATCAGCAAGGCCAAAGAAGCCACCGGCGTATTGCCCGCCTTCAACAGCGCGCAGCCCGTTAACAGTAAGAGAAGCCGGGTCATTGTTCGGATCCGCTTCACTGCCGGTGCCTTTGGCGGAATCCTTGTCACCGAGGATCGTGGCCTGCAACGAACCAGCGAAACCGCCGGCGTTCAGGGCATACTTGGTTGTGGTATTACCCTTATCGTCCCTGCTCTCATATGCGCCATTGACCGTGTATCCCCATGCCGGGTCATCCGAGTTCACATGTGCACCGCGAATCGTCGTAACCGTGGCCTGCAATACGCTGACCAGACTTGCCGGGTTCGATACCAGCGAGTCGAGGATTCCTTGCAGGAATCCCTCGGACGCATTGGTGTCCACATCCGCAACCGCACCGGCAGTGGCCACGCCGATAAATCCGCCGACATTGTTGCGCCCTTCCACCTTGCGCAGGTTGGAAACGTTGGCACCGGCAGCGGTGACACCCTTGACAAGCTTCTGGCCGTTCTGGTCGAGATCGCCCCAGATCTGGCCACCGACCGCGAGACCGGCATAGCCTCCGGCATTACCGGTACCGTGCGTGATGTCTTCACCGGTGGCCACGACCTTCATACCCTTGCGGTAGCCGGCCACGCTCGAAGATTTGACGACGGGCACAAATACCTGTGCCACGTCGAGCATCTGTCCCAAATCAAGTTTGATGCCTTTGTCGCCGAATAGTTGGATAGAGCCGAACGAGGATGCCGAGCCGGATTCCATCGTGCCCGCATAACCGCCTGCCGCACGCATGGCAGAGACGGTCTTGACATCCATCGACTGGCCATCGGTGATCGTGCCGGTGCGCATCAGACCGACGTGTCCGCCGGCGACGCCGGAATCATGCAAGTTCGCGCCAGTCTTATACTCCGCACGACCAGCGACGACGTTGAATCCGAAGATGTAGGATTCGAGGAACTTGTCCAGGGAATCCTGATCAGTAACAGAGCCCGCACCATCGCCCGCAGCTACCTCGGTAAATTCCTTGCCATACGCACCGTACTTGCCGATGTTGTCGACCCACGTCTTCCACTGGTCGTAGCTCATATTGCGCAGCGGACCGGTGACCTTCGTGTGCTCCTCGGTCGGGTAGACCACGGACAGCACGCCGGCGAGGTTGCCGGCCTTGATGAGACCGCCGAGCAAGGAGAGCGAACCGCCTTCAGCGGTATCGGCCGCTTCCATGAAGCCGGTGTAGCCGCCGGCGATTTCGGCACCGTATACGCTGCGGATGCGCGCGGCGTAGGCTACGCGCTGCGGTCCGTTGTATTTGCCGCCGGTATTCTCCTGCTTCCACGCTGCTGTGTTGTTGCCCCAGATATGACCGCCACGATTACGACCTGCATAGCCGCCGGCCATGCCGCGGCGTGTGGTCGTATCCGATGCCGCCTGGGCACGCACCGCGCCGCCGCACACTGCGGCATCGGTCGAGCTGTTGCGAATCGTCGGCGTGAAGTCCTGCACGAGCGAGAGCAGGTTGTCGGGGTTGGCAAGCTTCTTGAGCACGCTGCCGTCGCCAAGCACGTTCGCCACGGCTCCCGGCTGCATGGCACCCACGTAACCGCCGGCCGAAACCTGGCCGATGATGTATACGAACTCATGAGAGCTCGAGTCCTGAATATGGCCGCCTTCGATGTCTCCGGCGAAACCACCAGCCATACCCAGTGGATCGGGCTCATTGTTGGCATTCCTATGATCTGCGGCGCTGGCCAGAACGGAGTATCCGCCGATGCCGCCAGTCACATCGGAGTGTTCAATCGTCGAGACGACGACATCCAGCACACTGAGTACATCGTTGAGATTGACTTTCTGGCCGAGCAGGCTCAGGCCACCGCCCACAGCTGCCGCCGAGCCGATGTCCATTTTGCCGATGTAACCGCCGGCGTATCGCGCAGCGGTGACTGCATATGTGCTGTCTTTGCTCAGATAGGTGCCATCGATTGATCCGGCGGTTTCCAGATTCTTCGGTGCCTTGACGTCGGTGTGGCGCAGTTGGGTCACGCTGGAATGGGATACCTGCACGCCGGAACCGTAGCCGATGTAGCCGCCGGCGGAACCGGATTGCGTATCGGATTGGTCAAGTCGGGTGGCGGAGACGGTGAAGCCGGGATCGTCCGGGTCGGAAATCTTGTTGCCGCTGGTGGTCTCCACGGTGGTGGCATCGGAATGCACGCCCGCGTAGGAGATGAACGGCACATAGCCCTGCACCACCTGCAGCAGGTTGGCGAGATCCACCTTACCGATTTTGCCGAGCAGGCTCAGGCCGCCGTTGCCAGCCGAAGCGAGTGCGCCGGAAACGACCTTGCCGCCGAAACCGCCTGCGTATGCGCCGCCGGTCACATGGTCGAGGTTGACAACGGCCACGGGGTTGGTTTGCACGCGGGACTGTACACCGGCCAGCGTTGAGTCGTTCTTGAGATCGGTTTCGGAGAACTGGTTGACCTTGCCGCTTTGGAAGTTTCCCGCATAGCCGCCCGCGATATCGCCTTCGACATAACCGCCGTTGACGTATGTCACGGTGGTATCCGTATAACTTGGAATCAGATACGGTACGGCACCGAGCAGGTCGTTCACGGACAGCAGGCCGCCTTTGATCAGGCCATCCAATACGCTGGAATCTTTTGCGTTGCTGAGCGCGTCGGCGAGGCCGCCGGTGGTGGAGAAGCCCACGAAACCGCCTGCCACGCCATCGGACGTGCTGGTATCGGCTGTGACCGATTTGAGGTTTGTCACATGGCTTTCCCGGGTCTTGGTGCTGTTGGCCTGACCATAGAAACCGCCTGCAGCGTAATCGGTTGTTTCGTTGTTCTCGTTCTTGCCGGTTGCCGCAACCGTGAATCCGCCAGAGATGCCGTTCACGTTCGATGCAGTGACTGCAACCGAAGAATATTGGGCAACCGATAGCAGACCGGAAAGCTTGATAAGCCCGAGCACATTGAGACCGCCAGCGCCGATGGCGTCGCCTGGTCCAGAGAAGCCAATAAAACCGCCGGCTTCTCCCTTGGCCGAGACCGTGGCCAGATTGGTAAGGTTCGTGTGGGTCACGTCGCCGCCGGTGGCGCATCCGATGGCACCGCCTGCATAATATGAACCAGCCGTCACTGTCAGGCCGGATGCCGGAGCGGTGACAGACATGTTCTCCACGGTGAACGCGGCAAACTGGTCGAACTTCTTGAGCGTGGCAATATCGCCAATTTTCACCACACTGTTGAGCAACCCAGCTACCGTTGTCGGTTGCAGATTGCCGGCGATGCCACCCGCGTAGGAGCCCGTGGCCGTGACCGATTCAAGGCCTTCTATGGTGGTGGAACGCTGCTGTGGGAAGTCACGATGATTGTTGTACTTCCAGAATGTGAGTTTTTGAAGGCGGTTCTGCGAGGAATCACCGATCACCGTACCCGAACCTTCACCCACAAGGCCGCCCGCGTAATCACCGCCGGCAGCAACTGTGAGGGAACCCTTCATTTGTGTACCGAGAATCGCAGAAGGATTCACACCGACGATGGACAGCAGTTCTCCTGCACCGTTATTGCTGCCGCTCAGCAATTTAGTCACAGCCTTGGTGAGCTGTTTCAACAGCGATGCATTCGTGGCATCGTCCGTACCGAGTTCCAGGCCCCATCCCACGGAGGCGAATCCGGTGAATCCTCCGGCGTGGGATCTGTCGGCAGTCACGGCGACCGAAGCCGTAATCGAATTATTGACAGCATAGGCATTGGCCATGGCACCGTTGAAGCCGCCGGCGTAGTCTTCGGCCTGCACGGTGATCTTATCGTCACCGTTTACCGTCAGGCCACTGTTTTCGATGAGGCTCTGCGGACGCAGCGCAGACAGCAAGTCGACGCCAAGCGAGTCAATCAGACCGCCCACGTTGCCGTTGCGACTTACTCCGGCAAAACCACCGGCATATTGCGTTGCCCGCACGGTGAAACCATTCGTGCTCGTCACCGAAGAGTTCTCAATGATTGCACCAATCTGCGCACCGACAAAGCCGCCGGCCTGCGGGTTGTCCTTGTTGCCGATCACCACGTTCTTTTTGAACCCGTTCACCGAACTATTCGAGATAACCGGGTTGTAGTAGCCAACCGGAATCAAGGCATTCAGCCCGAGCGTGCCGGACAGCAACCAGTCCACCAAATCGCCCAGCCCGAGGAACGGGATGATGTTCAGAATCCCCGAGAGTACCTTGGTGAGCGCTCCTACGATGCCGGAGACTACCTCGTATCGGGTTGCGCCCTCAACATATCCCACGAAACCACCGGTCATACGGCTTACGCTAGATACCGAAACATCTGCTACCTCGCAGTCCGTAACCTTGGTGTCCCCGTAGATACGGCCGGCAAATGCACCCGTGGCGAGGTTGGAAGGATTGTCTTTGTGCAGGGTGAGCAAACCTTGAAGATTGAGGTCAAGATCTACTTGTCCGAATGTCAATAGTTTTAACGCCTTCAACAGTGTGTCGAGCAGTAATCCCACTGCCGAAGTGAGCGTACCGAGCAAGGTCGGCGGAATATACGATTCACTCGTATGATTCGTCACCGACACATCCTGCAGCTTGAGGTTCGACACCACGGCCGTACGGGCGCTGACCAGAAGACTTTTGTCGTTCATCTTGTTCATCGCGGTCTTGTTCGTGATCGAGGCGAAGAAGCCGATGCCCTGCTGCTTGCTGACATCCAGCTGGTCGCCTTTGACATTAGAGACCATATCTTTCTGATTGACGACCACATGGCTGATGACCGGCCGAGCTGCGGTAGCGTGAACCACGCTTGCGCCATCGGCACCAACAGCCTTCCACAGGCTGGCTGCGGTGTCGCCGTCATTGGAGACCGCACCGAGCATAGTGCCGGAGAACATGAGCGGAGTCCACTCGGTGTTGTTGGTATCTGCCGCGTTCTTGGACAGGTCGATGTTACGGAAGATCAGGTAGTTGGAGTTGGCGTCTGCGGAATAGGTCAGGCCGGTGTTGGCAGCGGAGTAGTCCGTTTGCGTGCCATCAGCACCCACGCCGTAATACTTGGTGCGGGTCCTTCCGACGTTTGCTATCGTGCATCCCAGCAGTGGACTGTCGTCGTAGTCGGAGGCATCAGCATCGCGCAAGGTATCTGAACCGGAGAGATCGGCGTCACCGGCGTATTCGGAAGACGGCGTGCCGTCGTCCACCCACTGATACTTGCCGAGTCCTTGTCGCGTGCAAGTCTGCTTGACCTTGTTGATGCGGCCAATAACCTTCTTGCCAGAACCAATCGCACGCAGCTGCTGCTCGTTACCAATCAGGATGTAGGGCTTGCCGTTGATCGTCTTGGTGACCTGACCCTCAAAGTCACGGCCGCCAAGCGCCGTCGCGGCGACCTGCACATTGGCCTTCGCCGGCGATTGATCCGTCGCATTTGAGGAATCGTTCTTGGCATCTTGAGAAGAAGCATCGTTTGGAGCCTGAGTTTGGGCTCCATCATTAGCGGAATTGCCAGCGGTAGCTTCGCTGAGTCCGTCCGCCTTATTGTCTGTCGCGCCATTTGAGGATTCGGAAGGTGTTGGCGCACCGTTTGATGTATTGGCCTCTTCTGACGTCTTATCGTCAACGTTGACATTGCGAGCAGAAGGAGCAGCTACGACAGTATTATCCCCCCCCCCCAGAAATTACGGCGTTAGGAGAGCTACTCACATCGTCTATATTCTGAGCATATGCTGCAGGCACCATGCACACGATGGACAAGGAAACAGCAATAACCGAAGCAAGGCAACGCTTCAAGGCATGGCGCTGCCTTCCAGATTCCTGTTCTGTTCCTCCGTTAAACCCGCAACGGACGAACTTCGATTTCGAGCCCATTGTTTCCCCTCATAGATTCGCAATCCCTTTTTCGGGAGGTTACTGCATACAATTATACAAAAAATTGGCCCGTTGTCTAATTGAAAGTGCAACACCCGTTAGATTGGAGATTGTCCAGATAACCAGTCCGAAGGGATGTTGCACCTATGGGGAAAGTGTATTCGCACCTGTCGGAAGAGGAACGCCAGGTCATCCAGATCGAGGTCGGCAACGGCACGAGCGTCAGGAAGATAGCCCGTTTGCTGGGACGCGGCCCGTCCGGCATCAGCAGGGAGATCAGGCGCAACACGTGGTTCCCGTCCAACGAGAGCGAGTCCTACCGGCCGTACCGGCCGAAGCGTCTGAAGACGGGCCCGTGGACGGGCCGCTACTACATCGCCGGCCCCGCGCAGCGCAAGGCCGACCGGCGCAGGGCGAAGCCGCGCAAGCCATACCGCCTGTCATTCGGCCGCCTGTGGGCGCGGGTGGACGAATGGCCGGGTAGAGGCTGGTCGCCGCTGCCGGTCAGCGGCATCATCCGCCGTTACCTGCCCAAACGCACGATCATCGAACCCGGTATGGCAAGAGGGCTCCAGGAGATCGTCGACGAGACCGACAACCGTCCCATGCGCGTGCTCGGCCACCGCACGCCCGCCGAGGCATTCGCCGACGAGCTGCTAAACTTGCAAGACAAACAAGGATGTTGCACTTCCAAATAGACAACGGGGACAAAAGAACAAAAAACGCTCATTTGCGGGGGCCGGTTAGCGTATGTCTTTCTGGGCAAAAAGAAAAGCCCCGCAACTACGCGGGGCTTTTCCAACGAGGCCATAAGAGAGGAAGAGAATCGCCTCGTTTAATGGTTGGCATGACCGAAGTCATACCAAGTATCTGCTAGTTCCTCTACTAGTTCAGACGCAACTCGGTCGACGGAGCGAACAGGTGCATCTTGGAGGGGTCGATCTTGATCTTGACGGTCTGGCCGATCTTCGGCAGCGCACGCGGGTTCACACGAATCGTGGTGAGCTTGTTCTGGTCGGACATCATCGTGGACGCCTCGGCAGCGGAGCCATCGGTGATGATGGTGCCGTAGATGTAGCCGTCGGAGCCCAGATCCTCGATGTTCTGAACCTTCAGCGAGAAGGCGTTCGGATCGTCCGGGGTGGCCAGGGTGGCATCCTCGGGACGGAAGCCGACGACAATCTTGCCGCCATCCTCAGCGGTCAGCTTGTTGACGGCCTCGGCGGGCAGGTCGACGGTGTCCTCACCGATCTTCGCCTTGCCGTTGACGACCGGGTGAGTGTTGATGTTCATCGACGGGGAGCCGATGAAGCCGGCGACGAAGACGTTGGCCGGGCGATCGTACAGCTCGGTCGGAGCGCCGACCTGCTGCAGGACGCCGAGCTTGATGACGGCGATGCGGTCGCCCATCGTCAGAGCCTCGGTCTGATCGTGGGTCACGTACAGGGTGGTGACGCCGAGCTGACGCTGCAGGGCAGCGATCTGCGTACGGGTCTGCACACGGAGCTTGGCGTCGAGGTTCGACAGCGGCTCATCCATGAGGAAGACCTTCGGCTCACGAACGATTGCACGGCCCATGGCCACGCGCTGACGCTGACCACCGGACAGAGCCTTCGGCTTGCGGTCGAGGTACTCGGTCAGATCCAGGATCTCAGCGGCCTTCTCGACGCGCTTGCGAATCTCTTCCTTCGGGGTGCCGGCGATCTTCAGGGCGAAGCCCATGTTGTCGGCGACGGTCATGTGCGGGTACAGAGCGTAGTTCTGGAAGACCATTGCGATGTCGCGGTCCTTCGGCTGCATCGTGGTGACATCATTGCCACCGATGAGGATGCGGCCCTTGTTGACCTCTTCCAGGCCGGCCAGCATGCGCAGAGTCGTGGACTTACCGCAGCCAGACGGGCCAACGAGCACCAGGAACTCGCCGTCCTTAATGTCAAGATTCAAATCATCCACAGAGGGCTTATCGTTGCCCGGGTAGATACGAGTGACGTGGTCGAATACGACTTCTGCCATGATATTCATCCTTTCAGAGGCAGGTACGTGCCTCACGATCCGTTGTAAAGGGATTACTATGCCTTGATCATCAGTCCCTGCACTGGCAACGTCAAACCGCAGCGTTCTTTTTTCCTTCGGTTCATTGAAGACTCTCTTCGTTGAGCCACGTACTACTATACACGTCCGCTGGAACACGTCAACACGCGCGTCTGAAACGCGGACGTAACATCGACGGGCCTTCAACCGGCATCCCGCAGCCGGCATTATCCTTACTCCGGCCTCATCTCAGTCCCCCTCCTCCCATCCATCTCCCGCCTCTCCCCCCTCCCCAAGTCCTCTCCTCTTTTTGCGTTCCTAAGTGCGCGCCGAAACGACGACCGTGCGCACATAGGTACGCAAACAGGGCCATTTGCGTCCGTATGTTCGCGCACTTGTCGTTCCGGCGCGAACTTAGGAACGCAACGGCGCTTCGGCTCAATCGGCGTGCTCGAATATCGGGTGCGCCCCGGTACGCGGCACACCGGCCTGCATCAGCTTCATGACGAACGGCGCGCGCTGGACCACTTCGTTGTAATTCGTCCGTATCACAACGCTCACTCCGGCCTCTTTCAGATCCTGTTCGCGCTGCCTTTCGTCACGGACCACCTGCCGAACATCCCGGTTCGACGTCATCTCTGGATCGATGTATTTCTGCATACCGTCAAACTCCAGCACGATGATGCGGCCATCTTCCGTATGCCAGATGAAATCGACCCGGCCCGCCTCCTTGCCGGTCACACGGCTGTAAAACGTATGCTGCAATTGCGGAGGAACAAACCCTTCTTCGATGGATACAGCCCGGCAGAACGACTCCCCTCCGTTCTCGCTGCGAGCATCCGCATAATGCAGCAGACGAAATACCGGCCCACAATCCACTCGCAGACCATCACAGACGGCGACGATCTCCTCGCGGGTCACGAGCCCCCGGCGCAACGCGGAATCGAACATCGACAGCACGTGCTCGAATGGATACAAGAGCGCGCAGTCCACCAAGGTTCTTGCCGGACTGGTCACACGTACCTCGCCGATACATACATTGTCACGCAATGCCCGTTCGTGGGCGATCCGGTCAGCCAACTTGCTCACCTGACTCCAGGTATTCGACCCGTCCTGTGCTGCTCCATCACCGCAAGGCCGGTACAAACGGACCACATGGCAGTCCTCCCGTATATCGGATCTACGCACCGAGATGCGCCGCAGCCGGTGGTACGACCGACGTGACTTGGTGAATCCGTCAGTCGCGATGTACACGTATGGCTCGTCATGCAGCGTCCATGAGTGCTCGAACCCGTAGATGACCGCCGCGCTCAGTCCGGCGAATACGCGCTCGGGATGCCGTCTCGCCATTTCGCGAATGACATGTGACGCTTGCTCAATGGGATTCAGACCATCCCAGTATTCACGACGCGCGTACACGCTGCGAAATGGCCGCACGACATCGCCGCAACGAGTTCGCCGCAGCATCGCCTGTCGTTCCGCCGGGCTGGACGCGGAACAGCATCGCCCGTCCATTTCCGCCCGGTTCATTAGATCGTCTAGATGCTTGTGCTGTCTCATATGTTGATGATGACAATATGGCCCGCCGCTGCGCAAGCGAATCCGGGGTATGTGGTCGAAGGCTAGGCGATTGTGGATAACTCGGCGCGTCGCGGCGGCATCAACGGCTGTGACGACACATTTGCGTTCTTAAGTGCGCGCCGAAACGACAAGTGCGCGAACTTAAGAACGCAAACCGGCCCATTTGCGTTTCTAAGTGCGCACAGTCGACGTTCCGGCGCGCACTTAGAAACGCAAACGATATCAGGGGGGGGTAGGGAGTATCGGAGGGGACAGCAGGGGAAGGAGGAATATCAGGGGGTAGAGAGAACGGGCACAGGGCGGTGAGTAGGATAGGAGGGTATGAGCGATGCGTTGAATTTGGAGCCCGGAGCGTTGGTCGGCGGCTACACGCTGATGTCGCGGCTGGGATCCGGAGCCATGGGATCGGTCTGGCGCGTGCATGATGACGGTGGCGAGGAATACGCGATGAAGATATTGCGCGATTCGCTCGCCGATGACCGTTCGACGGCGTCCGCGCGCGATCAGATCACGGCACGTGAGCGGTTGCGCCGAGAGGCGATGGCGTTGAAGAAAGTCAATCATCCCGGCGTGTGCGGCATCGTGGACATGGAGTTGGATGATTCGCTGGCGTTCATCGTCACCGAGCTGATCGAGGGCAAAAACCTGCGCGACGACGTCGCCGCGAATGGGCCATACGTCGCCGATGACCTGGAACGACTGGCATCCAAGCTGATGGACGCAGTCAAGGCGGTTCATGCGGCGGGCATCGTGCATCGAGACATCAAGCCGACCAATGTGATGGTTTCGGCGACCGGCCCGGTTCTGGTGGATTTCGGCATCGCCATGGGCGAAGGCGAAAGCCATGTGACGCGCACCGGCCTGGTGATGGGAACGCCGGGGTTCATCGCGCCGGAGATTATCGAGGGAACCGAATCCGATGAGATCACGGACTGGTGGTCCGTGTCGTCGGTGCTGGCATTCGCGGCAACCGGAAAGCCCGTTTTCGGCACCAAGCCGATGATGGCGGTGCTGGAACGCGAGGCGTCCGGCAACGCGAACCTCACAGGTCTTCCCGCCACCACCATGACGGCGTTCCGTGCGGCGCTGAGCCCGGATCGCAGCAAGCGCTGCACTCCGGAGCAACTGCTGCAGGCGATCACCGTGGACGCGTTCAACCCCGGCGCCTGGCAGCAGTACGACGATGACGCCGCGCAATCCGGTCAGACGGATGCGATGCGCCCTTTTGACCATACCGGTCTGCGCAACCCGCGTCTGTTATGGCGCCCGCATGAGCCGGCCGGATCAGGTGAAAAGCCGACTGCAGCCGTCACCAAGGCAGGAATGCCAAGGCAAACCGCGATGCCCGGCGTTCGGCCCGCTTTGCAGCGGATCATCGGACAATCGGCGCCCTCACCGTATGCGACGGTTCCGCCGATTCCGAGGCTCCCAAACGCCGGCCAAGCCGCTGACGCTGCATCCGCCAGTCTTCGACGGCTACCATCAATCGGGACAGGAGCAGATGCCGGAACCTCGGACGGAACCGTACCGCTCCGGGGAGCACCGCTACCGGGAAATATCGCGTCTTCTCAGGCACCCGGCAACGACCAGACGGCGCCGATGTCCCGCCTCACCCCACCTATGCCGCCGACCATGCCGGTCGGCACCGAAGCGACCGAATCGTTGCGCCCACAGCCGACATCGGTTCTGCCCGCCTCCACCATGCCATTCGATTCCACGGTCAGCGTCGGACGAACCATGCCCATGCAACCGCAGCCGACGACGGCCTTACCCACGGACGATGCGGACATGACCGGAGCAACGGCCGTAATCGAGCCGTCATCATCCGCCGACACCGCGGCAACCCTGGCGATGGATGATCCAGTGTGGTCGGGGCGCCAGCAAATCCCCACCATGACCATGCCGCCGCTGAGCCCCCAGCAGATCTTCGCCGACCCTGATGAAGCCGCAACGCCGACGACCGCAATGCAACCCGGCCAGCCCGCACAGCTCCAGCCAGCCGCGCAATTCCAGCCGTCCATGCAAGCCATGCCGACAGCGCAGGCCATGCCGCCGATGGCCATGAACCCGGCAGACATCAAGCGCCAGACCTATCTGCGTCAAGGCACGCCGCTGCTCGCCGCATGGGCAGCGCCCATAGCCGCAATGGCCGCGAGCATGCCGTTGGCGGCAATGGTCGCAGCCACGCTGCTGTGCTGGCTGCTGCTGACGATCGGCTATTCGACAGACGCCCAGCTGCAACGCGAATACAGACGCGGCGGCACACACAGCGCCGGCGACACCGCGATGCGCATCATCACGCTGCCATGGCACGCCCTCAGGGGGTTGCCTGCGGCAATAGGGCGCGGTCTGCTCGCCGTCGCGACGCTGGCGCTGGGATCCACCCTCGCGACGCTGATCTTCAGTCTGCCGGTCGTAAACACGCAGTTCGCCATAGGCGGTATCACCATTGTGGTACCCATCATCGCCGCCTCCCCCGTGTCCCCGTCGGGTCTGGCTCTGTCCATCTGCGCGGCGATCAGCTGGATCATCGGTATGCTGGCGCCCGCGCCGACCATGCTGCGACTTGGCACCGGCACTCTGCTCGGTCTCAACCGGCCCGCGGGCTCCAGCGGCGCAGGCATGCTCCCCGAATCGTCTGACAACGAAACCGCTCCCGCGATATCCGCCCAACATTCCGGGCGTGAATTCGCCGTATGGATCGCATGGGCGGTGATTACACTCTCAGCGTGCACGCTGCTCGGTCTCGGACAGGGCATCAACTGGTGGCCGCTGCCCTCCAACGTCGCATAACATCCCCATCCCAGCTGCATGCCGAGCGACGGCAATGCCCGGTTTGTAGCCATTGTCACGTTCCATCATGCGGCAAACGGCGCAACCCGCCGCCAGAAAAGCGAACCCTTCTACTACTATGGGCAACAAACCGGCAGGAAAGGGATAACTGTGGCACAAAAGAATCAGAACGCGAAGCGCAACACCAGGGCAAGCCGTCGCGCCGCCGAAGAGAAGGCGGCGCAGGAGAAGGCGGAGCAAGCGGCCAAGGAGCGCAAGCAGCAAACCATCATCGGCGCGGTGGTCGTCGCCATCATCGTCGTGCTGGTGGCAATCGCCGGCTTCGCCATCTATGGAGCCATTCACAAGAACGACGTGGCGAAGAGCACCACCGAGGAGCAGGCATACCAGCAGCTGCAAAAGGTCGAGACCAAGCCATCGGCGGCCGACGACAAGGGCGGCATCCTCATCTCCAGCGAAGGCTACGGCAAGAAGGTGTCCGGTGCCCCCACCGTCGCCGTGTACATGGATCCGCTGTGCCCCGGCTGCGGCGAGTTCAACCGCCAGACCGATCCCACGCTGATCTCGCTGGTGGACGCGGGCCAGATCAACCTGGAAATCCACCCGATGTCGTTCATGGACGAATACTCGACCGACGAATATTCCAGCCGCGCATCCGGCGCCATCCTGTACATCGCCAGCAATGACGACAACCCCGATCACCTGCTCAAGTTCATCTCGAACATCTACACCGAGGACTTCCAGCCCGGTGAGGCCAGCGAATACAAGTCGGTCAAGAACAAGGCGCTCAAGCAGCAGGCGATTGACGCCGGCGTACCGCAGTCCGTGGCCGACAAGGCGTTCAACGGCGAATACAAGAAATGGCTGGATGCCATCAACCTGTACACCCCGAAGCGCCCCGAACTGTGGCAGGTGTCCGGTTCTAACAAGGGTGTCATGAGCACGCCGACCATCACCATCAACGGCAATTACTGGGATCGCAACCAGCTGTCACTCGCCGGTATGAACAACAAGACCGGCATCATCGCGTCGCTGGGCCTGAAGGAAAACGAAGTCGGCCAGAAGGGCACGATGCCGTCGATCGGCGAATCGGGCAAGCCGATCTCGCTGACGACCGGCGAATGACGAATGACCCGTCATACCCCTGCAAATGAACGATGACACCCCCGTAGACCCGTGTCGCGCTGTGATCTTCGACCCCGGCCGAAGGAACCGCAACACGGGTTTGCGACATTCTGAATTGACCAGCGCGGTGAAACTGGTAAGCTAGTCAATCGTTCAATGACACCTGTCCGCATTGTGCGAATGGGGTCCGCCTCCTTAGCTCAGATGGCCAGAGCGGCCGCCTTGTAAGCGGCAGGTCGTCGGTTCGATCCCGACAGGAGGCTCACGGCACAGCATACCGCGTGTCATGTGCGATGCACGGTCGACATGTAGTAAGCTGTGTTTACATATAGTCTTACCTTGTGTAAGTGCCAGAAGCCTTCCCCCAACTTATGGCTTCTGGAAGGCAGAGCGTCCCCCAATTAGCTCTGCCCACAGGGGGGCGGGACAATCCCCTTCTCTCCCGCCCCCTTCTTCTTTATCTTGATATATGTGACCACCCCAGTAGCTCCGCGACAGCCCTTCGGGCAGGGCAAAAAAGTACCAAATGTGGGAGTATGGGTGACGGTCGTGCGATGCCCAGCGAAGCATCATCGTGATTGGTTACAATGCTAGCCGTAGCTCATGGAAGGATGACATATGGCCAGGCGGTGGACACCACGACGTTTTGTTCGATTGCGTCGCATTCGGGTGGCGATCTGCGCCGTCGCCGTGGCTCTTGCCTCAACGGTCGCATTCGGCGTCGCCGCACGCAAGACCATCGCACTCAGCATCAACGGCGACACCCAGACCGTCACCACGTATGCCATGAACGTGACGCGCCTGCTTGAAGAGCGGGGCGTCGACGTCAAATCCCATGATCTGGTGCAATCCACCAGCGGCGACATCCTCAGCAATCATGACGTGGTCACGGTCCGCAGCGCATATCAGACGACCATCAGCATCGACGGACAGCGCGTGCCGTTCTGGACCGTGGCGACCAGCGCCTCCCAGCTGCTCGGGTTTTTCCAGCAGAACGAGAACGAGGCCGCGAAAGTCACCGTGGACATCGACAACATCTACAGCCAGCTCACCGGCGGCCTCGTCATCAACGAGTCCGGCCCGGTGACGGTCATCGCCGACGGCAAAACGTCGGTCGCGCCGAATGGCAAGCTTCCCGCCGCGTCGATTCTCGATTCCAAAGGCATCAGCCTCAACAAGGAAGACCGCGTCAGTGTCGAGAAGGACGGAGACAAGACCGTGCTGCGCGTTCAGCGCGTCACCCACGGGCAGGAGACGACGACCGTCGCCATTCCCCATGGTTCGCAGACGATTGTTGATAAGTCGTTGAAGCCAGGAACATCCGTGGTCCGCCAACAGGGGGAAGACGGCGAGAAGAAGCAGGTCTATAACGTCACGTATGTCGATGGCATCGCAGAGACTCGAACGCTGATTTCGGAGACGACCGCCAAAATCTCCCTCGACACCATCGTCGCCGTAGGCCCGGAGAAGGCCGCCGAACCTTCCGACACCAGCAAGGGGCAAGCCGATAAAGGCAGCGACAACGCCGGCAAGTCAGACAACAAGTCGGGTAACAAGTCGAATACCGGCAAGTCGGATGGCAACTCCTCGAACGGCAGCACGTCCGGCGCAAACAAGTCGGATGATACGTCGAACAATGACAAAAACAACGACAAGAACAACGGGAATTCGGGCAACAACGGCAATTCCGGGAACTCAGGCAATAGCGGCAACTCCGGAAACTCGGGAAACTCCGGCAACAACGGCGGCAACGGCGGCAACGGCAACTCCGGCAGCAGCTCGCAGGGACGCCTATGGCACCCGACCGCCGCGCAGGCCAAAGCCTACGCATCCGGCGCGGCCGCACAGCGCGGCTGGACCAGCTACGACTGGACATGCCTCGACAAGCTGTGGACCCGCGAATCCAGATGGCTGTGGTACGCCGAGAACGCGAAGACCGGCGCCTACGGAATCCCGCAGTCGCTGCCTGCGAGCAAAATGGCCGAGTTCGGCGCAAATTACCGTGACGACGGCGCTGTGCAGATCGACTGGGGGCTGGCGTATATCGCCCAACGGTATGGCAGCCCGTCCAAGGCATGGGAACGCTCCGAGCAAATCGGCTGGTACTGATAGCGAGCGTTATGACTGACATGAATCCATCCCCTGCACCTTCCGGAGCATCCGCAGCCGCCGAGAAACCCGCAGTCGCCGGGCGACTGCTCGGCGCGGCCGACATCCGTCACATAGCAGCCGAAGCCGGCATCAGCCCGACCAAGAAATTCGGCCAGAACTTCGTCATCGATCCCGGAACAGTGCGCCGCATCGTGCGCGAGGCCGCGGTCACCGCCGATACGCGGGTGCTGGAAGTCGGCCCCGGATTGGGGTCGCTGACACTGGCCATCCTGGAAACCGGCGCCACGATGACCGCGGTCGAGATCGACCCGCCGGTCGCGCAACGGCTGCCGCATACCATCGACACATACATGCCGGATGCGAGGAACCGCCTCACGGTCATCAACAAGGACGCGCTGGCCCTCACGTCGGCGGACCTCCCCGAGTTCAGCGGCGACGAACCGTTCACCCTGGTGGCGAACCTTCCATACAATGTGGCCACGCCGATCATCCTGACGCTGCTGGAACGCTTCGACATGCTGACGTCCTTCGTGGTGATGGTGCAGAAAGAAGTCGCGGACCGTCTGACCGCCACTCCCGGCTCGAAGATTTACGGCGCGCCCAGCGTGAAGCTGGCGTGGTACGGCTCGGCGGAACGCGTGGGCAACATCGGGCGTCACGTATTCTGGCCAGCGCCGAACGTGGATTCGGCCCTGGCCGGGTTCACCCGTGTCCAGTCGCATGCGGGCCCGCGCGACCCCCAGTTGCGCCAGCTGACGTTCCAGTTGGTCGACGCGGCCTTCAGCCAGCGTCGCAAAACGCTGCATGCCGCACTCAAGCGCATGGTGCCCGATGAAGTGTTCCACACGGCGGGCATCGACCCGACACGCCGCGGCGAGACGCTGACCATCGACGAATTCGCCGCTCTGGCGACGGCGCTGAGGCAATCGCAGCATGAACAGGGGCAGGCATCATCATGAGCGCCACAGCAATGGACAATGTACGGTCAGCAACACCGGGTCAGGTGCGGCGTTCGCCAAGCGTCCACGCGCATTGGCCCATCCGCCGTCATGTCGCAGCCGCGGAAACGACACCGGCCGGGCCGCTGCACTCGGTGGAGGTCACGGTTCCCGCGAAAACCAATCTGACGTTGCACGTAGGGCCCGCCCATGAGGAATGGGGCGGCCGGCACGCGCTGGACACGATATATTGCGCCATCGGCGTCAACGACGTGGTGACGGCGACCGCCAAGACCCCCGGCAGCGGGTTCTCGCTCGAACTGAGCGGCGAGCATCTGGGTGATCTGGCATCGAGCGGCAGCGACATGCGCCGCAACCATGCGGTGCTTGCGTTGTTCGCGATCGCTAGGGCCGCGGGGCGGGAGCCGGACGTGGCGCTGCATGTGGACAAGCACATTCCCGTCGGTGCCGGATTGGGCGGCGGATCCGCCGACGCGGCGGCGACATTGCTCGCCGTGAACACCCTGTGGGGACTGCACTGGCCGATTGAACGGCTGCGTGACATCGCCGCCACGCTCGGCGCCGATATGCCCTTCTGCCTGGAGGGCGGATATGCGCATGGCACCGGTTTCGGCGAGCGGATCATCCCGCTGGAGGATGATTCATCATGCGTTCAGACGCTGCGAGACCGCGGATTCGCCGGCCAATTGCTGGTGGGAGCGTACCGTGCGCAATTGAGCACGCCGAATGTCTACTCGACCTTCGACAAGATGGGCGCGGGAGACGGCGACGACAACCATCTGCAGCGCGCCGCGGTCGCCTTGCACCCCCGCAGCGGCGAAGCCATCGAAGCCGCCTTGGCCGCCGGGGCATCCCGGTCATTCGTTTCCGGCTCCGGCCCATCGGTCATCGCGTTCGTACCGGACGATGCCGTCGCCCGCCGCGTTCGCACCGCATGGGAGCAATCCGCCACGGTGGATCGCATCATCGCTGCGCAGGCGCCGGCGAGACCGGTCATAACCGTCCTGCCATCCCTGTCTTATCGCGTCAGACAGTGACGCTAATCTGTGTACCAGTCTCGTAAGAAAAGGACGGACCCATGACTCAGCCTTATGACGAACGCGCGGAACGCAAGCGTTACATTCGCCGCCGCCAGCAGATCGTATTCTCCTGTGTCGGCGCGGTGCTTGCCGTCGCCCTGGTCGTGTCGGCGCTGTTCTATTTCCATGTCGGGGGTCTGGGCATAACGGCCACGTCCGCAGTCAAGCCGAATTACGGCGTGCGCGTGCCCTGCTCGACCAAGGACGCCAACGGCAAGAACCAGACATATTCCAACTATGCGAACGTCAAGGTGCGCGTGCTGAACGGCACCAAATTCGTCGGTTTCGCGAAGGCCGTCAGCACCGCGCTGTCGAACCGCCAGTTCAAGGTCACCGGCTGGGACAATTACAAGGGCAAGAAGGTCGAGCGCACCACAATCTATTTCGGCAAGAACGCCATCAACGAGGCGTACACGCTGAACACGAACTTCACGGACGCGGTGATGGTGATGGACGACCGCGACGACAAGCTGATTGACGTGGTGCTCGGCGCCTCGTTCAACGATCTGGCCAACAAGGACAGCCTGCCGAGCAGCGACACCGCCATCGAAAACTTCGAGGGATGCGTGCCCGTACAGTCAATGGGCACCTTGCCCAAGGCCCTCGATCATGAAAAGATGGAATGACGGCCAGCATCGTCATGACGGCCTGAAACCCCCGATATTCGGCGGCTGCCTGCCTTACGCGGACAGCCGCCGAACCGTTTCTTGGGCGCGTTTACAGCGACGCGTGCCACCGCTTGAGCTCGGCCACCGCGGTGTCATGGTCGACCGGACCGTTATCGAGCCGGTATTCCAGCATGTGCTTGTATGCGCGGCCGACCTCCGGGCCGGGAGCGATGCCGAGGATGGTCATGATCTCATTGCCGTCGATATCCGGCCGGATGGCGTCGAAGTCCTCTTTCTCCTTGAGATCGCGCACACGCTGCTCCATCTCGTCCATGGCGGACGAGAACACCATCGCCTTGCGACGGTTCTGAGTGGTCGCGTCGGCGCGGGTCAGCCGGTTCAGCCGCTCATACAGCGGACCGGCGTCCTTGACGTAGCGTCGCACGGCGGAATCGGTCCACGGTTCTTCGACATACCCATGGAACCGCAGATGCAGATTCACTAACTCGCTGACATCCTCGACGAGATGATGGTCGAACCGCAGCGCCTTGAGCCGTTTGCGCGTCATTTTCGCGCCGACCGCATCGTGATGATGGAAGCTGACCTTGCCGCCGGGCTCGAACCGGCGTGTTTTCGGCTTGCCGATGTCATGGGTCAGCGCGGCCAGGCGAAGCGTCAGGTCGGGAGCGGGCACGGGGCCTTCCGGCCCGGTCTCCAGCGCTATGGCGCGATCGAGCACAATCATCGTGTGCTCGAACACGTCCTTGTGGCGGTGGTGCTCATCGATTTCCAGCTGCAGGGCGGGAATCTCCGGGAATACGATATCGGCGAGACCTGATTCGACCAGCGCTTCGACACCCGCCCTCGGACGATCGGACAGCAGCAGCTTCGTGAGCTCGTCACGCACCCGTTCAGCGGATACGATGTCGATGCGATCGGTCATGTCGCTGATGGCGGCAGCCGTGTCGGGGGCGATGCTGAACCCGAGCTGTGCGACGAAACGCACGGCACGCATCATGCGCAGCGGGTCGTCGTCGAAGGACTGATACGGATCCACCGGCGTGCGCAATACGCCTTTAGCCAAATCGCTGGCGCCGCCGAACGGGTCCACGAACTCCAGCTGCGGCACGCGCAGCGCCATGGCGTTCACGGTGAAATCACGGCGGGACAGATCGCCTTCGAGCGAATCGCCGTAGCTGACTTCGGGCTTGCGGGATTCGGGATCGTACGTGTCGGACCGGTACGTAGTGATCTCCACCTTGACTTCGGTGCCGTCCTCGCGCCGGCGCATCGCACCCAAAGTGCCGAATTTGCGGCCCATATCCCAGAAACCGTCACATCCCCAATGACGCAGGATCGGCTCGAACTCGTCGGGATGGGCCGACGTGCAGAAATCGAGGTCGTGGGAACGCCGGTGCAGCAACAGGTCACGCACGGGGCCACCCACCAACGCCAGCTCGTACCCGCGAGCCGCGAACAGGTGTCCAAGTTCAATGGCTTCCGGCCAAACTTCGAAATTCACACGAGGCCTTTCCATAAAGTATTACCGCTTTTATGCGTATTCAAGCATACCGTTACCCCACCTGCACACGGTATTGAGTAAGGTGGAAGTCATGATTACGCCCGCAGACCTCGCGCGCATGCTTGCGCATGCTGCGGGCGACCATACCCAAAATCCGCTCGAACCCGATACGTTGCTCTATACGTCCGAGGCTCCGCGCACGCCGAAAACCGTTGTCAGGCCACCGGAACCACGCTTTCCCACGCCTGCGATGATGCCGCAGCGACGGGCGGGCGACGGGCCGACCACATTCGCGTCGCTGGACGCTCAGGAGCTCCCGGTGGTGCGCGAATACTCGGCCGGCGGCCTGGTGTTCGACGAGCGCGGCCGTGTGGCCATCATCGCGCGACACTCCCGCAACGGCCATCTCGAATGGTGCCTTCCCAAGGGCCATATCGAAAAGGGCGAGACGCCGCAGCAGACCGCCGTGCGCGAGGTGCACGAGGAGACCGGCATTCTGGGTGAGGTGGTCGAGTCCATTGCCACCATCGACTATTGGTTCACCGGTACCAGCCAGCGCGTGCATAAGCTCGTGCATCATTTCGCGCTGCGCCAGATCGGTGGCGACCTGACGGTGGAGGGCGATCCGGATCATGAAGCCGAAGACGCCATCTGGGTGGATTTCGATGATTTGGATGACGTTCTCAGCTATCCTAATGAACGCAAGATCGCTTGGCTCTACGCAAGGAAAATGAAGCAGGGATGATCGCGAACAGCCCCGAGCACGGTCAGGCCGTGCCATCGTTATCTCACCGAACGACACGCCTATGGCGCTTCTTTACCATCATGTTGCTGACATGCGCGATGCTGTTCGCAGGCCGCATGGTACCGGCCGGCCCGGCACATATGGCGATGGCGGATGACGAGACGGACACGGCCACGCAGACGACCGCCTTGTCGATCACCGAATCGACGCCCGTGGTCACCGACACATCCGGCTACCACATCACCATCAGCATCTCCAATCCCACGTATGCCGCGACGTCACCGGGCCTGGTGACCGTGGCCTACAACCCGTCATATACGTTCGTATCGCGCACTGACATCCAGCATTGGGCGACCGGGGACGTATCGATTCCGGTGCGCACCGTTCTCGGCACGGCCACGGTGCCGTCCATCGCGGCGAACAAGAAGGTTTCCGTGAAGATCGACGCGGCGGCCGACAGCGATGCGTTGAAGGCGTTGCAGATGTGGGGGCCGAAACCGCTGCTGGTCACCTATCAGGCGACCCAGGCGACCGACTCTCAATCCACAGGCTCCTCTGACGGGTCATCCGGGTCGGACCGTACCGTCGATCCGAACGCCAAGCCGATTCGCCTGCACAGCTTCCTGACCAGATCATCCCAGGGATTGCGCAATGCACAGACCCCGCCGATGGCCATCACCATGGTCATGCCGTTGATGAACACCGGCCAGCAGGCCGACAAGAACGCCATCGACCAGCTGGTGGTGCATGACAACGGCGATGAATCTGACACAAAATCTACACAATCAGGTGGCGGCGGCACGGATGACAGCACAGACGACGGCTCCGGCAACAATACCGACGACACCGAAAACACCGCGGCGACGCAATCATCAGTGCTCACCCCGCACGACAATGATGCACTCGCCGCCAAACTCTCCCTCATCGGCAAGCACAGCGATTTGCAGACCATAGCCGATCCGACGGCATTGGCTTCCGACACCGGACAACGCATCGACGCCGTCATGCAGCCGGCCGGGTTCGACATCACCGCCTATGCCGCGATCAACAACGTCCGGTCGTACGAACAGGCCGGCGTCGGCACCGGCGCATGGAACGCACGATCCGCACTGGCCGCGGCACCGGCATCATCCAATTCCCTGCCCATCGCCTGGCAAGGCAAGGGCGATTGGACGCGGCAGGCGCTCTCCACGGCCAGGAAGCAGGGATACCAGTACGTCATCGCCGGTCACGACTTCGACTCCAGCACCACGGCCACCGTGCACACAGGCACATACACAATCCCCACCTCGGCCGGCGACATCACGGTGCTGAGCGAGCAGAAGGAACTCGGCGACCTCGTCAAAGGCAAGCCCACCAGCAGTGATGCGGACGGCGAGACCAGTAACGCGGGACGCATCGCGCGGTTCGTCGCGCAGAGCGCCTTCTATCAGATGGAGCAGCCGTATGCGGCGATGAACCGCAACCTGCTGGTCTGCTTCGGCACTAATATGTCGGCGGCGTTCATCGACACACTGATGACCGCGGTCGAACAGTCCTCATGGCTGCAACTCACCGACCTGAACGATCTCATTGGCGCCGACGCCTATCGGACCGGCGACGAGGCGCTGCAAATCGTCCCCCAAGACAGTCATTTAAGCGAGCGGAACACCCGATCGGTCACGTCCGCGCTGGAATCGCTGGCCGAAAGCCGCAACGACATCAACCGCTTCGCCACGTCGGTCCTCACCGACCATAAGGCATCCGCGTCCTGGATCCGCAAGATCAAGGCCGCACAGAGCACGCTGGCACTGCATGCGCTCTCGTCCGCGCCGCGCGACATCGACAGTCTGGTCGACGGCGCCAAACGGCTCGGCGGAGGCATGTTCGGCGGCGTATCCATCACGCCGACCGACTCCATCACCGTCGTCAGCGAAACGGCCAAAATGCCCGTCACTGTCAGGAACAACCATCCGTATCCGGTACGGGTGAAGGTCTCATCCCTCACCGACTCCATGGAAATCGTCACATCGCGGTTCACTGAGGTCACCATACCGGCGAACAGCGAGGCGCAGGTCACGTTCGCCATCCGCGTCGCCACTTCCGGCCACGCCACAGCCCACATCACATTGCTGGACCGCAACGGCGACACGTTCGGTTCCGCACAGAACACCGACATCACCAGCGTGCTGCGCATCAGCGACATGACCGGATTCATCATCATCGGCTTCTCGCTGCTGCTCGGCCTGGTCGGCCTCTGGCGCCAATTCCATCGAAAGAAGGACCCCGACGAATGAGCACCACGGTAGGACGCAATTCGCTGATCATGGCGTGCGGCACGGCCGCGTCACGTGTGACCGGCCAGATCCGCACCATCTTCCTCGTCGGCGCGCTCGGTACCACCGGTATCGCAGCCAACGCGTATCAGGCCGGCGCGCAGATACCGCAGGTGATCTTCAACCTGCTGTCCACCGGCGTGTTCAACGCGGTGCTCGTGCCGCAGATCGTGCGCACGCTCAAGCAGAAGGACGCGGATGAGCGACTCAGCAAGCTCATCACCTTGTCCATCGCGCTGCTGCTGGCCATCACACTGCTGATGGCGTCCGGCACGCCGCTGCTGACGATGCTGTACCTCGACTCCAGCTGGACGCCCGCGCAAAGGGCGCTGGCGAACGCCTTCACGCTGTGGTGTATGCCCCAGATCCTGTTTTACGGCCTGTATACCGTATTGGGGCAGATCCTCGCCGCAAAGGGGCGTTTCGCGACGTATGCGTGGAGCTCCGTGGGCGCCAACGTCATCAGCTGCATCGGTTTCGGCGCGTTCATCATGCTGTTCGGCAACGCGGGACGGCAGCCGATGTCGTTCTGGACATCCGGCAAGATAGCCCTGACCGCGGGCGCCTGGACGGCCGGCGTGGCGTTCCAGGCCCTGGTGCTGTTCATTCCTTTGCTGCGTTGCGGCATCCACTACCGGCCTCGCTGGGGACTGCATGGGCTGGGGTTGCGTTCCATGGGCCAGGTGGCGGTGTGGAGCATCGCCATGGTGCTGCTCAACCAGCTGATGGGCATCGTCAATTCGCGTGTTAATACCGGCGCCCCGACCGCCGGCGGCGATTTGTACGGCATCGCGGGCAACGCGAGCTATCAGTACGCGTACACGATATACGTTCTTCCCTATTCGATCATCGCCGTGTCCATCACGACCGCGGTGTTCCCGCGCATGTCCCGCGCGATCAGCGAGCATCGTATCGGAGATGCCCGCGCCGACCTCAGCTCATCCCTGCGATCCACTGGTCTTGCGATGTTCTTCTTCACCGCGGTCATGATTGCCATGCCGGTGCCGCTGGTGAAGGCGCTGATTCCGTCCACGAATGTGCATGGGGCGATTCTGATATCTGGGCCTCTGATCGGCCTGCTGGTGGGATTGGTGCCCACCAGTGCGTTCCTGCTGGTGCAGCGCGCCTTCTACGCGTATGAGGACGGCCGCAGCCCGTTCCTGTTCGCGGCGGCTGACAACGCCGTGCAGTTGCTGCTTCTGCTGACCTCGCTGCGTTTCGCGCCGCCGAAATATTGGACGCTCATGGTGGCTCTGTCGCTGAGCCTGTCATATATCATCACGTTCCCATGGGTGTTCTGGCTGTTGCGCAGACGATTCGGTGGGCGGATCGACGGCAAGCGCATCATCATCATGCATGTCAAGGCCCTGATTGCCGGTGCGGCGGCATGCGCGTGCGGACTATTCCTCAACCCGCTGGTCACGCGTTTGGTCGGCGCGAAGGTTTCCAGCGTCAACGGACATATGAGCTGGTGGCAATCCATCGTCATATGCGCGATTCTGACGATTGTGGTGTCGGCCGTGTATGCCGGGCTGCTATGGCTGATGCGCGTGGAGGAGTTCTCCAGCCTGATCGTCACCATGAAGGCACGGCTGTTGCGTAGGACTTCCACTACGACATCGGTATCGACACCGGCTGAGTCGGAGACCGAGGAAGCTCAGGCACAAAACGCGGAGGTCGAAGAGGGTATCACGGCAATTGCGGAGAATGATAATCATTACGATAATCATTCGCTGGGTGACGATGGAACCTCGGAGAATGACGGTTCCGCGGAACGGGCCGCTGAAACTGTGACCGATCTCGAACGGCCGGTTCAGGACCAGCCGGTTCAGGACCACCCCAGGGGGATTCCGTCCGACAACCTTCCGCCCAGCTTCGCGCCTACGGTCAACCGTAAGGGCCAACGCCCGTCCATCAAGTCCGTCGTACTGCCGAACGTCGCGGCAAACGCAGCCGGTGCAGCGGCAGGTATCGCGGCCGGCAACAACGCCCAGCCGCGAATTCCCACCATACTGCCAACGCCGCATCATTCCACTCGTCAAGCCGCGTCCGTCGCGGCTGCACAGCCGACCATCCCCACGGCTAGAATGTCAGCATCACCACTATCTCAGCGCATGACAGCAGAGCACGGAGAAACAACTACTATGAAGCCTCAATTGGGAGATACCGTCATCGGTCGCTACACTCTCGTTTCTTCACTGCGCGAAAGTGACGGATTGAGCGCATGGATAGCCAATGACCGCATGCTGGCGCAGTCCTGCCAGCTGTTCATCATCACCGACACATCCGTTCTGCCGCAGATCAACGAGGCGGCTTCCACGCTCGCGCTGGCCAACAGCCGGTACTGCACGCCGGTGCTGCAGCTGCAGCACGTCGGCGATGCCGCGGTGGTGATCACCGAGCCGGACTCCGGTCTGGCGCTGGCGGAATACATGCAGCGTTCGTCTTCCTCGTTCCTCAGCTACGACGCGATTCGATCGATCGTGGGACAATGCACCCAGGCGGTTCAGGAGCTGTTGGACACGGGGCTGACCCATACCGCGCTGAGCACCGATACCATTCGCGTGAGCGTCAATGGCGTGCAGTTCGCCGACACTCCCGTCGCCGCCGCATTGGCCGATATCTGTAGCGGCATCGACGGCGATGTGATGTCGTATGAGCAGATGGCGACGCGACAGCTGGCCGCACTGCTGTACGCGCTGCTGACCAAGACGCCTTCAGGCGCGAACACGACGTTCGACCTGAATATGCTGCCCGCCGACGTTCCCACGGAATTCCGCGTGATCTGCAAGCGTGGACTGGCCCTGCACACCGAAGATGGGGAAATCATCGTGCCGATGGCAACGCTGGCCGAGCTGAGCGCGCTGCTGGGCGCGTGGGAGCCATTCGGCAACCTGTCGGATCATGACATCATATTGCCGTCGGTCAGTGGCAGCGCCTCGATCAGCATGGTGACGTTGCGTGACACGAGCGATGACAAGATCGTGGAACTGCCGGATGGGCTGGTTACCTCGACGAAGCTGCCGGAATTGTCGATTTCCGAGGCGGGACTGGCAGCCGGCGCCGAGGCCAGGTTCGTCAACGAGCAGCGTCTCGCACAGCAGGCGTTCCTGGCTCAGCTGCCCGGAGATCCACCCTCGGCCGATCAGCCGGTCATCCCCGAAGCGGAATTGTTCGAACCGGATACCGCCGAGCCGTCGAAGACCCTGGCCTCCCTGCAATCGAAGGTCGGTCAGCTTATGGGCTCCTTGCGCAAGGACGGGGAGCCGGAGTCGCCGGTAACGACATCCACTGCGGAAGAGACCGCGATTGAGCAGCCGATGCCGGTGTATGCACCGCTGCCGGCATCGTTCCCGCCCGCCGCCAAGCCGCGTAGGTCCGCTACTGGCGCGACGAAGGCACAGGCACAGTCCGGCAACGGCGTGAACGTACCGGCAAACGCTGCTGGTGCGTCTGGTGTTGCGGGCGGTACCGGCAAACCCCGGACGACCGGTGCAACCGGCGAGATACAGAGCATCGTGGCCAATATGCCGAATGTTCCGCTGCCGGAAGAGAACGACAATGAGCGCACCCGCGCCGGCAGCATCCCGCCGTTGCCGCAGTCCGGTGAGGCGCAGGTGTCTGAAGGCGAGCAAACCGTGGCTGGAAGCCATCCCACGACCCGTGCGGCTCGGCCCATTGCCACGAACGCCATGCCGCAGCCGCGCGCGCATATGTCGGAATCATTGGCCGCTCTTGCCGCCAGATCCGCCAAGGCCGCGGCGTCGGGCGACGCCGTAATGCCCCCGTCATTCGCAGTGTCGGCATCGGCGCCCGGAGCCAATGGAGCAGCCATCCCCGGATCATCGAAGTCGCGTACGCGGATGACGGCACCAATCAGCCGCGATGCCCTGCGGAACATGTCTGGCGGCCGTCCTGCGGCGGCTCCGGGTGCGAATGTGCCGGGTGTGCAGACACCGGCGCAGCGTGCCCAATCCGACGCCTTTGACCCCACGGTCACCGTTCCGCTGCTAGGCACTGATGGTACTTCGGTAGATCAGCTGCCGCCTATGGCCCAGATCATGCCGCCGAGCTTCGCACCCCAGCAGGTGCACGATGTCAACGCGGCGAATGTCGGACGCAATATCGAGGAGGACCTGCCTGACCAGCCACTCTGGGGGCAGCTCAAGATCAAGGTCATTGCCATCGTCGTCGCGCTGGTTCTGCTGGTGGTGGGATTGGTCGCCGCATGGTTCATCCTGAACGGAGACAACCACGGTGGCGGATCCGACAATCAGGATTGGCCGGACAAGACCGACATCGATAACGTCCCGTTCGGCAACTCGACCACACAGAACTCCACGTCAAAGAACTCTGCGGCACAATCCGACATCGTGTACATCCGCGTTCTGTAGGCGACGCAGAAGTTCTCATAGGCACCCCTTCTACTCACGGGTAGGAGGGGTGTTTCATCGTACGCGGTGACTCACGCTGTGGACTTATGCTGTGGGCCCGTATCGTGCTCGTATTAGCTCCTCCGGTTTCCATGAACGCGGCATGCCTGTTTCGGCAATCTGAAAGCGACCAATCGGCATCTGAGGCGAATCCATGTCGTTGTTCGCCCACCGATGGACGAGGTCAGGTCAACTCGCTATCGTAAGGGACATGACTGAACTTTCAACCATCATCATCGGTTCCGGCCCTGCCGGATATACGGCCGCAATCTACCTCGCACGCGCCGGGTATCGCCCAACCATTCTTGCGGGTGAGCTCACGCCGGGCGGCCAGCTGGTCAACACCACCACCGTGGAGAATTACCCCGGTTTCCCTGACGGCATTCTCGGACCGGAACTGATGGATCGTATGCGCGATCAGGCGGAGTCTTTCGGCGCATCCATCGAATATCTCGATGTCACGAGCGTCGATTTCAGCTCCTCCCCCAAGACCGTCACGTGCAGCAATGGAAGCCAATATCACGCCGATGCCGTCATCATCACCACCGGTTCGCAGTACCGCAAGCTCGGCATTCCCGGCGAGGCCGAGTATTCCGGTCACGGCGTATCGTATTGCGCCACCTGCGATGGTTTCTTCTTCAAGGACAAGCCCATCGTCGTGGTGGGCGGAGGAGACAGCGCGCTCGAAGAGGCACTGTTCCTGACTCGTTTCGGCTCTTCGGTGACCGTGTTGCACCGCCGCGACCAGTTCCGCGCCTCCAAGATCATGGTCGAGCGCGTGCTGAACAATCCCAAGATCACCGTGAAAATGAATACGGTGGCGACAGCCATTCGCGGGCAGAAAAACGCCGCCGGCGCGCAGACAGGCGCTGATGCGGTAACCGCTGCGGCACCCGCAGCGCAGAACACCGGAAATCTTCTCTCGTTGAAGACGACTCCGATGCTGAATGTCTCCGGATCGGCATTGAATGCTCCCTCTTCGACCGGCATTTCCCTGTCGGCAAAGGCTGAAACCGCAGATGATTCCGCCGGCTTTGTGGACATTCGCGACACCGTGACAGGCGAGACGGGCACGTTGCCCGCCGAGGGCATCTTCGTGGCGATCGGCCATGAACCGGCCACGCGTTTTGCGAAGGGTTCCGTGGATATGGATGACGACGGGTACATTCTGGTCTCCGGTGCCGGAACGCATACTTCCATGCCTGGAGTGTTCGCCGCCGGTGACTGCGTTGACCGTGTGTACCGTCAGGCCATCAGTGCCGCAGGCATGGGATGCCGCGCAGCGCTGGACGCACAATCCTACCTGGCCTCACTGCACTGATCCAACAGCACAGCTCGACCTGTCGGCGAAATCAAACCTCATCACAGACGATGATATTGCTTCACCGGCGGGTTGAGCTACACAAATATTGCTTGCACTGTCAGTAATCACAAACGAAACGACAGACTGACCGAAATAGCGCTGCGGACGCTTACCAGCGCCGGAGAATCGCATCAGAACGACAATCCGCTTAAATCTAGCTCATTGTACTGGACCGATTGCAACTCATATTGCTCAACAGAGTTTTCGGTAATGCTTTTTCAGGTGCATGCAATAGGACAGTCATACGGGCGGTTCATTGCATTAGTCCTCTGACTGCAAATGCCACGACAGTTGCTTTATATGCGGTCTGCCGGAGAGGCAATGAATACCTCTCCGGCAGACCAGATCATACGGCTCATGAACGGCATGACCGTTGTTTCCCGTTGTGTGATGATGGCGGCTCACACCGTTGTGTGGCTCGCAACCTCACACCCATTTTGCCGCCGCGCCCTCGACTGCCGTGGGAATCAGCATGCTGAGGATGCGTTCCATATCCTCAGGGGAGGAAAACACGATTTCGATTCGACCGTGCTTTTGCGTACCCTTGATGGACACTTTGGTGTCAAAATGATTTTCAAGGTTGTTGACAATCGGAGAACCGGCCCAAGGATTGTTCTTCGTCGGCCTTACCTTCTTGGGCACGTTGCTTTCTGCGTTCTTCAGCGCCACGATTTCCTCGGTGCTGCGAACCGAAAGCCCCTCCCCTATGATTCGAGTGGCCAGCTTGTCGATTTCACTTTCGTCATTCAAACCAAGAAGAGCTCGCGCATGCCCTGCGGACAGTACGCCTGCGGCAACTTTCTTCTGCACGGACGCAGGAAGATTCAGCAGACGCAATGTGTTCGCGATTTGCGGTCGCGATTTCGAGATCGACTTGGATAGTTCAGCCTGAGTCAGGCCGAAGTCATCAATCATCTGCTGATATGCCGCCGCCTCTTCCAGAGGATTCAGTGCGACGCGATGAAGGTTCTCCAGCAGTGCATCACGCAGCATCTCGTCATCTGATGTGGTTTTGACAATCGCCGGAATCGTCTTCAGTTGTGCAAGTTGTGATGCACGCCAGCGACGCTCGCCCATAATGAGCTCGTATTTCTGCGATGTTTCACGTGAAACATCACTCTTGCTGGACTCCCCAGCCTGACGCTTGCGAACCACGATCGGCTGCAATACGCCGACTTCCTTGATGGACGCGGCCAACTCATTCAGCTCTTCCTCATCAAAGACGCTGCGCGGCTGCTGCGCATTCGGAACGATGGAGCTGACAGGAATATCCAGCAGATAGCCACCCTCGACAGGCTTCAATTCTGGAGTTTCCTTATTATCCTTTTCCTTGCCGGATGCCTTTGTGCTCTCGGAACGCTGAACCGGCTGCGTTTTCTTGGAATCGCTCGTCCCCTGTGCTGTTGCTCCGAAAAACATGTCACTGGGGTGTGCCATATCACTGATACCGGGCATGGCAACGCGCTTGCCGCTCTTGGGCTTCTCCACCGTTGTGGACTTGTGTACGGCAGGAATGGAATCCTTCATGGCCGGAATGGTCTTACGCTTGATTTCGCCAAGACGAACCGGAGCGGTAGACTCACTGTGTTGTTCAGTACCGCTCTTATGGGATTCGACCTTCTCTGGTGCAGCCGCAGCTTTCTCTTGAGGGGCTTTCTTGTTGGCTGTCGTCTCCTCGGATTCGAGATCAACACCCAATTGCTGCTGTTCCGCATGAGCTGTTTTCGACTCACCGGGAAGTGCGGGGAACAGCGCACCCAATCCTTTACCCAAACGTGATTTTGAGGTCATGGGTTACTCTCCCCTCTTCGCGTCAATTGCAGCCAGCACCGAAGGCGATCGACGGGCGATTTCCAAGGCCGCTTCGCCATAGGCACTCGCTCCCATTCCACGCGGGTCATAGCTGATGACTGTCTTTCCGAAACTTGGAGCCTCGGATATTTTTACCGTACGGGGAATCGTCGTATCCAGAACGATACTCGGATAGTGACTCTTCACCTCTGAGAACACTTCCCTGCTGAGCAATGTTCGTTTATCAAACATAGTGACCAGCATAGTCGACACAGTCAAATTAGGGTTATAGTGCTCCTGCACCAATCCTATGGTATTGATAAGTTGACCAAGCCCCTCCAAGGCATAGTATTCAGCTTGGATCGGAATCAACATCTCAGACACCGCGCACATGGAGTTAATGACCAACAGGCCAAGACTCGGCGGGCAATCGACCAGAACATAGTCATAATGATTGTTCGGATCCTGCAGGAATGATTCGACGGCTTCCTTCAGCAGATTGTTGCGATTCGGCAGATCCGCCACTTCCAGTTCCGCACCCGAAAGTTCAATGGAAGCGGGAACCACATCGAGCCCTGGGATATCAGGACAGGTTTTCAGTACCTCTCCGATTGTCATTCGTCCTTCAAGAACGTCATATACCGAAGGATCGCTGGTGCCGTGAGGAACACCGCATGCCGTAGAGGCGTTCCCCTGGGGATCCATATCGATGACCAGCACGTGAGCTCCGTGAGAGGCGAGAGCTGCGGCAATATTCACCGTTGTTGTCGTCTTGCCGACGCCGCCTTTCTGGTTGGCGACGGCCAGGCATCGGGTTCTCGATGGCAGGGGGAACAATGCGGCATTCAGGCGTTCATAGCGTGACGCCTCATCTGCAATCTCGGCACCCAAAGAGGAACCATCATTCCCGAAAATCCTTCTGACCGTTTCAGAAGCAGATTCCATGGCAGGAATCGCAGAGGATTCCTGTGAATCATTGGATGTCATAGTCCCTCCTAAAAAACGAACAACATCTAATTTTTCCTAGTCGTATGGACATCTCAAGTTGTGCACAGCAATGTGGATAACTGTGGATAAGTATAGTGCATTAGTGTGTGAACACTTCGATCAACACTAGATAAACCGTTTATTTCCGCCATTTTCCTAATGTGGATTACATGTCGCAAATAATGTGGATAACTTTGTGCACTGTTTGAAATTGTGGATAACTCCATTCTTGCGAAACTATCGCTTTCGTGTTTGACATCCATTGTTTCACGTGAAACAATCTTCGGACAGTCAGCGATGTCGATGAAGATATAACAGCATTGTTTATGCGATCAAAGGCAATGGATATCGTCCGTCTCGCCCCGCAATCCAACCTCCGACAGCGGAAGCAGAATTACGATTCCCGTCATCGGGAGCATGGGATTATCGTGTGACTCCCACCCATGGGAGCCACACGATAATTAGCGCTTGTCTACGAGAACGACGTGCGTGGATTCGAGACCGGGAGCTACTGGAGCTTCAGCGACACGAGCACGCACTCCCCCGACATGGGAAATTTGATGCTTCGCCTTTTCAATCTCAGCCTGCGCCGAACGGCCTTTCAATGCGACCAGTCGACCTTGAGGGCGAAGCAGAGGCAACGTCCAACCGGCAAGCTTGGTCATTGGTGCCACTGCTCGACAGGTCACTACAGAGAATGGTTTCAATTCACCTTCGTGGTGCTTGATACGATCGATGACTTCATCGGAACGTGCGCGAATAATCGTAACATTCTGCAGGTCCATGTCATCCACGCACTCTTGCAACCATTCGACACGACGTTCCATGGGCTCAATGAGTGTAAACGCACAATCCGGCATGCATGCTGCCGCAACGATTCCAGGGAAACCGCCGCCACTGCCAACATCGGCAATGGTCTTTGCCTTGCTTCGATCGGTGACTTCCCGAATGAACGGGACGCATGCGGCGGAGTTGAGGATATGACGTTCCCAGATGATGGATATGTCGCGTGGGCCTATCAATCCACGCAGCTCACCCTCGCGGGATAGTTTCACGTGAAACACTTCGAGTTTGTCGTATGCTTCGCCCAATGCCTCACGAACTATTGCGGAATCATCCAGCTCATCACCAGATGTTTCACGTGAAACAATATCACTCACTCTTCGCTACCTTCATCGACGTCGGATTCATCGGCGTTGCTCTTCATGTAGATGGTGACATAGCGACGCGGCTCTTCACCGTGAGAACGAGACTTCAGCCCCTCCTCACGAACCACATCATGAATGACCTTGCGCTCGAACGAATTCATCGGTTTCAAATCAACGGGCTCACCGGTGTCATGCACTTCATCAATGGCATCAAGTGCAATGTCACGAAGACGCTGACGCTTGCGCTTCAGGAACCCGTCAACATCAACAATCAGATGCGAGCGTTCGCCGGTCTTCTGCTGAACAGCAAGCCGGGTAAGCTGCTGCAAAGCATCGACCACTTCACCATTGCAACCAATGAGATGCTTGATATCCGTATCGTCATCAGCGATGATCTGCACCATCGGACGACCGTTGCGAACACCCATCTCGATATCGCCTTCGTAATCGGCGATGTCCAATAAGCCTTCCAAGTAGTCGGCGGCGATGTCAGCTTCTTCATTGAGCTGATCGATCGTCGTGGTCTCCTCCTGCGCCATATCACCACTCCTTTAAGCGAGTATTACTTCCATAGTGTAAAAAAAGGAAACCTCACGGTCAAATGAGGTTTCCAATCGTGTCATTTTTTCTTGCGATTCTTCCGCTGGGGCTGCTTGCGCTGGTATCCCCGCTCCAGACGAGCAGCGGCTTCCTGGCGCGCCTTCTCCAGTTCCTCTTCCTCAATCGAAAGCTGTCCGGCCTTGGCGCGACGAGCATTCTCCTGACGATGATCTCGAATCTCCTTTTCCTCAGCTGCACGGGAACCCGGGGTCGGGAACTTGTACACCTGGAACAAGGAACGGGCAAGGTTGCATGCATTGTTGGTCAGCCAGTACACCAGCACGGCGAACGGGAACATGATGCCGGAGAAGATGTACATGATCGGGAAGCCCCAAGTCATGGCCTGCTGCATCTTGTACGCGGATCCCTGCATCGAAGCCTTGGGGAGGTTCTTGCGCATGTTGTTGAACTGCATGTACCACATGCATGCGCACATCAACAGGATGAAGAAGCCGATGACGACCTTTCCGGAATTGTTGGCCGTACCGAAGGTATCGGTGACGCTGACACCGAAGACGCGGGTTTGCGCGAACTGCTCGGCAGTCGCCTGATCGAATGCGCCAAGCGCTCCCCTCTTGCCGGTCGCGATATACGGAATGGCGGAAAGCATGTAGAACATGCACATGAACACAGGACCCTGAATGATGGCGGTCCAACACGACCCCATGGGGTTGGCGTCATTGTCCTGGTAGAGCTTCATCATCTCACGGCTCATGGCCTCTTTGCTGGCCTGATCCTTTTTGCCCTTGTACTTGTTCTGAATATGCTGCATCTTGGGCTGCAAGGCCTGCATCTTACGCATCGACTTCATCTGCTTGAGATAAATCGGCAAAATACAGGCGTGCACCACGAGCACAAGGAACACGATCGCCAGCACCCAAGAGATGCCGATCGGTGCCATGCCCAGCAGGGTGAGGAACTTATGGAACAGGACCATGACCTGGGTCATGAGCCACTCAAGTGGGGTCAGCAGCTTATACAGCCAGCCCCAAATGCCTCTGTCAAGAAGAAATTCTCCGGAAGTGTTCATCAGGCCATCTCCTTAATCATCGGCCATTGGTGTGAGTCGAGGCTTCTCATATGCCTTCGACCAGCGAAATCTGTAGCACAGTGAAAAATGTTGCGGAACATCATCGATGCCGCCACGACTCCAAGGGTTGCAGCGAAGAAAACGCCAAATAAACAGCACGATTCCTCTTACCGCGCCGAAGCGCCGAACCGCAGTGATCGCGTAATGTGAGCAACTCGGATAGTACTTGCAGCATGGCGGCGTTTTCGCCGAAATGGCCCTCTGGTACCACTTGATCATGCCGATAAGCGCCGATCCGATGGCTGACATCAGCGACTCACCCTGCGTTCATGCGTAGTCGTGACTTTGGCGAAGCAACGGGAAAACTGTCGGTCAAGGTCAGCGAAATCGACACGCGATGCGCTGGGTTTGGCTCTCACGACGATATCGCACTGCATCGGAAGCATATCTTCATATCGTCTTGCGAGCACACGAAATCGACGCTTCACACGATTACGCGTTACAGCGTTACCAACAGCCTTGCTGACGGCAAGTCCCATACGTCTCATGATATCCGCAGATGCCTGAACATCACGGGTATCGTCATGCACCACAAAGTGCACGACGATATCCGAATCCGTCACCTTGAAGCGACGCTTCAGCACTGCGATGAAGTCACGATGGCTTTTCAGCCGCTTCACTCGCCTTCGTCACCTACCGCAATCAGGCGGACAGAGACTTACGTCCCTTGTTACGGCGGCGGTTGATCATCGCGCGGCCGGAACGGGTGCGCATGCGCACGCGGAAACCATGCTTCATCGAGCGACGGCGGTTGTTGGGCTGGAATGTCCTCTTCATAGTTATGCTCCCGGTTTTTGCCATGCTAATGCACGGCTCTCATGAGTCAAGCTCTATAACGGTACTCTGAGCCATGCCCAAAAATCAAAATGAAAACAATTTCTTCACGATTTATCAGTGTGTCGTGCCCCTTGCAGAGCAGCGGAAAACATTGGAAACACGCCAAAACATGTAGAAAAGTTATCCACAAATTACATGAATGTTATTCACAATTGAGGCGACACAACACGCTAAGCTGTGGATAACTTGGCTAAAGTGGAGTACATATATCCTGTTGTTGTTGTACTTATTATAGCTACCGTAGCGCATCCGCTGCGGTGCGCACCGGCACACATACCTGAAGGAGGTCACAATGTCGGATGACCTTCTCGGTCCAGCCGGGCAAGCCACGCGGATATGGTCGGACACGCTGCGTCTGCTCAAGCAGAATCCCACGCTGTCGCCGCGCGACAAGAGCTGGCTTGAAGGAGTCGTACCGGAAGCGGTATATGGCACGACCATCGTATTGTGCGTAAGCAACATGGCCACGCAGCAAGCATTGCAGAATGAACTCAATGCGCCACTGCTCAACGCTTTGAAAATCATATCCGGAAACGACATGTTCCCGGCGTTCAAAATCGTGGCTCCTCAGGTGTCCCAACCGGAACCGCAGCCGCCGGCATCCCGGCATCCCGATACTGCGGCGAAACCGAGCGAACCGTTCCCTGCGAATCCGTCGCCGACCGTCGCCGATCTGGCTCAGGAATCCTACATGCCCAACAGCATGCAGTCAATCTCCTCCATCGATTCGATTTCCGCGGAAATGACGGAGGCGAATCAGCAACCAGGCGCCACGGCTCCTCGAATACCCGGCGAGCCGAGTTTTCCGGTCCGGCAGCAGAAGGTGATGCGCGATCCGGAAACCCATCTGAACAAAAACTCGACGTTCGACACGTTCGTTCCCGGTGATTCCAACCGTTTCGCACGCACTGTCGCGCTTGCGGTCGCCGAGGGAACCGGGCAGGAATTCAACCCGTTGTGTATCTACGGCGGATCGGGACTGGGCAAGACCCACCTGCTCAACGCCATCGGCAACTATGCATTGGTCAAGGATCCCACGCTCAAGGTCCGATACGTCAACAGCGAGGAATTCACCAACGAATTCATCGAGGCACTGCAGACCCCGGCCCAGAGCCAGAACCGCATCGCAGAATTCAACCGCCGATACCGCGAGGTCGACGTGTTGCTCATCGACGACATCCAGTTCCTCGGCGGCAAGGAAGCGACCCTCGAACAGTTCTTCCACACGTTCAACGCGCTGCATCAGGCCAACAAGCGTATCGTCATCGCGTCCGATGTCGCGCCCAAGAACCTCAAGGGCTTCGAGGCACGACTCATCTCGCGTTTCGACTCCGGACTCACCGTCGATGTCAAGCCGCCTGATCTTGAGACCCGCATCGCTATTTTGCGCATGATGGCTTCGATGAACGGCACTTCGACACCGAATGACGTGCTGAATCTGATCGCGGAGCGCTTCACCGAGAACATCCGCGAGCTGGAAGGCGCCCTGATTCGTGTGAGCGCGGTGGCATCGCTGAGCAGTCAGCCGGTGACCCGCGCGCTTGCCGAGCAGACGCTGCAGGACTTCTTCACCACCGACGTGGAAATCAAGCCGACCGACATCATCGGGCAGACGGCGAAGTACTTCCATCTGACATTCGACGACATCGTCGGGCGCGCGCGAACGAAAAACATCGCGCTGGCCCGTCAGGTCGCCATGTATCTTGCCCGTGAGATGACCAGCATGAGCCTAGTCGATATCGGCGAAGTGTTCGGCGGCCGCGATCACACCACGGTCATGCACGCGTATACCCGCGTCAGCGATGATATGCAGGAAAAGCCTGAAATTTACAACTACGTGACCGAGCTGACCGCGCGCCTCAAGCAGCGCGGCAATGAGTGACGACAGTCGTTTTCTCTCGGCTGTGCAATGGTCCCGTCTGGCACGATCGCGCTGAGACACCAAAAAACGCCTTTTTTCGTCGCTGTGCGTGATTCTGCTGGATGAAGGCCTGATTCGTCACCGTCGACAGGACCTATCAGACTCAAATAATATAGACATACATATTTAATCTGTACAATAAAACGGGCGCAACACGCCGAACGATCTGCTGCTTGAAGGAAAAGTTATCCACATGCTTATTCACAAATGTGGGTAGAGCCTGCGGATAACTTGTGGACTACTGCACATTTTTTGTGGATGAACAGTGGATTAATCCACAGGAAATGTGGACAATCAAAACAGTTCGCCGAAAATGTGGATAACTCGGTACTTATGCACATTTTGTCCGGAAAGTTATCCACATAATCTGTGGGTTACTCAGCCCATATAAACACAAGGATTCGCGCAGTTATCCACACTATCCACAGGGCTTATTACTACGACTATCTTATTTCTCTTTCGATAACCGTCGTGATGATAACTCACTTCGCGCATGAGAAAAAACAATCCGAACATGACCCGCTAGAATGTTGCCAAGCACATCGTGAAATGAGGGAACCCATGAAAGTAGAAATCGATTCCGCGGCTCTCGCCGACGCCGTAGCCTGGACGACCCGCGTCATCGACGCCCGACCGGCGAGCCCCATCCTCGCAGGTATCCAGCTCGAAGCCATCGACGGCACCCTTCAACTGTCCGCGTTCAATTACGAGATTTCCGCACGTCACCACATCGAGGCCGGTATCGACGAACCCGGAACCGCACTGGTACTCGGCAAACTCCTCGCCGACATCACCAAGTCACTGCCTGCCGAAAAGACCTACCTGTCGACCGACGGCTCCACCATGACCATCAACTCGGGCAAGTCCACGTTCACCATGCAGCTCATGCCCGATGCCGAATACCCGGATCTGCCGGTCGTACCGGCAAAGCTCGGCCAGGTCGACGCACCCACGTTCATCCAGGCCGTAACCCAGGCCAGCGTCGCAGTCTCCCGCGAGGAGAACCGCCCGGTGCTGACCGGCGTGCGCATGCAGTTCGACGGCGACAAAGTCACCATGACCTCGACCGACCGTTTCCGCCTGTCCCGCGCCACGTTCACCTGGACGCCGCAGAACATCGACACCTCTACGACCACACTGGTGCGCGGATCCCTGCTGCGCGACGTCGCCCGCGCACTTGACGATCACCAGAACGTCGTCATCGATTTCGACGCCGACAACCCCACGCTGCTCGGTTTCGAAAACGCCGGACGCGTTTCGACATCCCAGCTGATCGACGGCGAATTCCCTGCGGTCGACCGCCTGTTCGCCGACGAATACCCGATTCAGGCCGTCATCGACAAACAGCTGCTGATCGCCGCCATCAAGCGCGTCGCGCTGGTCGCCGAACGCAACGCCCCGATCCGCATGGTGTTCTCCGGCCAGGAAGTCACCCTGTCCGCCGGCGCCGTGGACGAAGCCCAGGCGCAGGAAATGCTGGACATCGACATGGACGGCGAGGACATCACCGTCGCGTTCAACCCGTCCTACCTGATCGAAGGCCTGAGCGCCATCACTGAGCCGTTCGTGCGCATGAAGATGACCACGGCCGTCAAGCCCGTCGAATTCAACGGCCAGCAGGAGGCGGACAGCGACGAATCGATGGATTACCGCTATCTGCTCGTCCCGATGCGTTTCAACAGCTGAGCCCGACGGCTGAACACTGGAATCCGAATCGAATCGCCGGCACCGCCGAAACACACGGTGCCGGCGATGACATGACAGGAGCCCATCTTGTACATTTCGCGTCTTGCGCTTGACCATTACCGGTCATGGAACCATTGCGTGCTCGACCTCACGCCGGGCATCAACATCCTGCAGGGGGCGAACGGGCTTGGGAAAACCAACATCGTCGAAGCGATAGAAGTGCTGTCCACGGGTCTGAGCCATCGCACATCCAGCTCGGTTCCGCTGGTGCAGCGCGGCGAACATGCAGCGACGATCCGGGCCAATATCGAATCCGTGACGGATCCGGAGCCCGCTGATGATGGCGTCAATACCAGCGCTGATGCCGTGGATATCTCGGACATGAAACCGGTCCGGCAGACAGAGACCACCACCCTTGAGGCTACGATTGCGGCACGCGGTGCCAACCGCGCCCGCATCAACGGCGGGCAGTCGCGGTATCTGCGGGAGATTCTCGGCACGCTGCCGACCGTGAGCTTCACCCCGGAGGATCAGCAGCTTGTGGCGGGCGACCCCGCCGTGCGCCGCTCGTTCATCAACCAGGTCGCCTCGCTGCTGATTCCCGGATATGCGAACCGGTTGCAATCATTCACGCACGTCGCCAAGCAACGGGCGGCACTGCTCAAACAGCTCGGTCAATGGCAGCGTGCAGGATCCCCGATTGACGCCGCGCTCAGCGGGCTGGAGATCTGGACCGGACAGTTCATCGAGGCGGGAGTCGCGCTCAGCCGCGACAGGCAGCGCATCATCGCGGAACTGAACAAGTCGTTCGGCCCGCTGTATGCCAGATTGGCCGGTGTGGCGGGTGACTTGCCGTCCAATGCGGAAATTCAGAATGCCGCGCAGGATGGTGGTGAGCAGGCAGCGGTCGAATACGTGCCGTCATTCGACGAGATCCTTGGAACACAGGCGCCCGAACCGCTGATAAGCCAGCATTTCCAGCGCATCTATCCCGGTGAGGTGTCTCGCGGCGTCAATCTGATCGGCCCGCAACGAGATGACCTGTTGGTGACGCTCAATGGCATGCCGGCCAGGGAATTCGCCTCCAACGGCGAGATGTGGACGTTGGCCCTGGCATTGAAGATGGCACAATACCAGGCCCTCTGCGAGTATTTCGACACCAGGCCGGTAGTGATTCTCGACGATGTGTTCGCTCAGCTCGACGAATCGCGCCGCACCGAGATCCTGCGTTTTGCCGCGGCTCAGGATCAGGTACTGATCACCGCAGCCGCGGAAAGCGATATTCCGATACTGCCGGCGAATGAGTCGACAGAATCCGGCGAGATACCGGTGAACCGCATCGCAGTGGCCGATCTCAAACGGCGCGACGAAGCGGATGCCGAGAGGGCCGGCGAACAATGACCGAACCCCGCAAGCCGAATACGCCGAGCGGGTCGGGGGCACCGAGCAGGCCCGACAAGCCGGGCAGCGCGGTCAAGCCGGGCAATGTACACGATTCGCACGAGCCGATTTGCGCGACCCTGCATCTCGACCAGCGCAAACTGCCCGCCACGGTGTTCGAGCACATCGCCAAGATGGCGGGAGGAAAGCGTCAGCGGATGATTGACGCCGAGGCCGCATGGGAGAACTTCGGCAAGCCGGGCCGCGACCCGAGCACCTTGGGCAGCGTAACGGCGCTGATTGCGAATAACGGTCATTGGATACCGTATCTGAAAATCGCGCAGCTGCGCAATCACTGGGATCAGGTGGTCGGACCGGTCATCGCCCAGCATTCGCAGGTCATCGGGCTGCGCGACGGAGTCATGACCATCCGTGCCGATTCCGCGGCTTGGGCCACCCAGCTCACCTACCTGATTCCGCAGCTGGAACGTACCATCAAGGAGCGCCTGCAGGGATTGGACGTCCACAAGATCCAGGTAACAGGCCCCCGTGCCGCGACATTTCGCGGCTCAAGGATGAAGAGGCGCTAAATTCGCTCAGAGAGCCAAAGTCCCCGTAGACGGGTAGGATTGGCGGATAATAGGTTCAGCGCTTAGAAACCCCCGTTATTCGCGTTTTAGAGCGTATCGCCCGCAGAACAACCTTTCATGACGAAAGAATATGCAGGAAGGAAACCGTTAGTGGCAGTTCTTGAATCGGATTCCGAACATGAATCCCGTGACGAGTCCGGCATGCCTGAGCAGGCTCCGGGCAGCGGTCTGACGGCGAGCAGTGCCGAGCAGCATGACCGCGAGGTCGATGAAGCCATCGCCCAGGACGAGCTCGATGACGCCCAGCTTGACGACACCTTATCGCCCAACCATTATGACGCCAGCGACCTGAAGGTGCTGGAAGGCCTTGAGGCGGTGCGCATCCGCCCGGGCATGTACATCGGCTCCACCGGCCCGCGCGGTCTGCACCACCTGGTCTACGAGATCGTCGACAACTCCGTCGACGAGGCACTGGCCGGCTACGCCACGCATATCGAAGTGACGATCCTGCCGGACAACGGCATCCGCGTCGTTGACGACGGTCGAGGCATCCCGGTCGACGAAGTTCCCGGCGAAGGCGTCTCCGGCGTCGAGACCGTGATGACCAAGCTGCACGCCGGCGGTAAATTCGGCGGCGGCGGATACGCGGTGTCCGGCGGCCTTCACGGTGTCGGCATCTCCGTGGTCAACGCGCTGTCGACGCGAGTCGATATCGAAGTGCGGCGCCAGGGATTCCACTGGACCCAGACATACGTCAACCAGCATCCGACGGCCCGCCTCGCCAAGGGCGCCCCGATGGCCGAGGATGAGTCGACCGGCACTTCCGTGACGTTCTGGCCCGATGCGGCGATCTTCGAAAGCACGGTATACGACTTCGAGACGCTGCGCTCCCGCTTCCAGCAGATGGCGTTCCTGAACAAGGGACTGAAGATTTCACTCACCGACCTGCGCGAGCCGGATCTGGCCGGCGACGAAGTGGCCGGCGATGACGATTCCACCGAGCCGAAGCACCAGAGCGTGACTTACCAGTACATGAACGGCATCAAGGATTATGTCTCGTACCTGGTCAAGTCCCGCAAGGCCACTCCCGTCGAGGAGGATGTCATCGATTTCGAGGCCGAAGACCTCAAGATCGGCATCTCGGCCGAGGTCGCGATGCAGTGGACCACCGCGTATTCCGAGGCTGTGCACACGTTCGCGAACACGATCTCCACCACAGAAGGCGGCACGCACGAAGAAGGCTTCCGTGCAGCGCTGACCTCGCTGGTGAACCGGTATGCGCGAGACAAGAACATCCTCAAGGAGAAGGATGACAACCTCTCCGGCGACGATGTGCGCGAAGGCCTGACCGCCGTCGTGTCCGTCAAGCTGACCACTCCTCAGTTCGAAGGGCAGACGAAGACCAAGCTCGGCAACTCCGAGGCGAAGACCTTCGTGCAGCGCGTGATGACCGACAAGCTCGGCGACTGGTTCGACGCGCACCCCGCAGAGGCCAAGAACATCATCCAGAAGGCCATCGAAGCCTCCCGCGCCCGCATCGCGGCGAAGAAAGCCCGCGAGAACACCCGGCGCAAGTCGATTTTCGAGTCGGCCAGCATGCCCGACAAGCTCAAGGACTGCCAGTCCAGCAACCCCGAAGAGTGCGAGCTGTTCATCGTCGAGGGTGATTCGGCAGGCGGCTCCGCCATTCAAGGGCGAAACCCGGAAACGCAGGCCATCCTGCCGCTTCGAGGCAAGATTCTCAACACCGAACGCGCCTCCATCGACCGCATGATGAAGTCCGACACCATCGAGTCGCTGATCACCGCGGTCGGCGGCGGCTATGGCGAGGAATTCGACGTGAGCAAGGTGCGCTACCACAAGGTCATCATCATGGCCGATGCAGATGTGGACGGTGCCCATATCGCCACGCTGAACCTGACGCTGTTCTTCCGTTACATGCGACCGATGATCACCGCAGGATACGTGTATGTGGCCATGCCTCCGCTGTACCGTCTCAAGTGGACGCGCGGCGATCATGATTACGTGTACACCGACCGCGAACGCGACGAGAAACTCGCCCAAGGCAAGGCCGCAGGCCGGCAGCTGCCCAAGGGCGAAGGCATCCAGCGCTACAAGGGTCTGGGTGAGATGACCTACCAGGAGCTGTGGGAGACCACCATGGATCCTGAGCACCGCATCCTGAAGCAGATTCACATCGAGGATGCCGCGGCAGCGGACGAGACCTTCTCGATGCTGATGGGCGACGACGTGGAACCGCGCCGTCTTTTCATCCAACGCAATGCCAAGGATGTGCGCTTCATCGACGCTTAAGGTTCTAATCCAAGCCCCGCCGGCGGGGGGCAGCGCAGCTGACTGGGGGTGGTCCCGATCCACCCGATGACAGTGACAGAAACGACGTCCAACATACGGTCGAACAGAATTTAACCAAAGGACAACCAAGTGGCAGACGAAAACAGCAACGGCACCGACCTGCCGGAGCAGAACGACGAGCGTGCCGAACACTCGATGGAGCCCATCAGCCCTCAGGCCAACGAACAGTTGGTCCTCGACGACAATCGCGTGGCCCACACCGACATCCAGAAGGAGATGCGTCAGTCGTACCTCGACTATGCCATCTCCGTCATCGTCGAACGAGCCCTTCCGGATGTGCGCGACGGCATGAAGCCGGTGCACCGCCGCATCGTGTACGCGATGTATGACGGCGGCTACCGTCCTGATCGCGGCTATTCCAAGTGCGCCCGACCCGTCGCCGACGTGATGGGCAACTACCACCCACACGGCGACGTCGCGATCTACGATTCGCTGGTGCGCATGGCCCAGCCGTGGTCGATGCGATACACGCTGGTCGACGGGCAGGGCAACTTCGGCTCGGCCGGTGACGACCCGCCCGCAGCCATGCGTTACACCGAGTGCCGCATGATGCCGCTTGCGATGGAAATGGTGCGAGACATCGACAAGGACACCGTCGACTTCGTGCCCAACTACGATGGCCGTACGCAGGAACCCACCGTGTTGCCCGCGCGCTTCCCGAACCTGCTGGCCAACGGCTCGTCCGGCATCGCCGTCGGCATGGCGACCAACATTCCGCCGCACAATATGCGCGAGCTGGCGGAAGGCGTGCATTGGACGCTCGATCATCCCGAAGCGAGCCGTGAAGAGCTGCTGAACGCACTCATCGGCATCATCAAGGGACCGGACTTCCCGACCGGCGCCACGATCCTCGGCCACAAGGGCATCGAGCAGGCGTACCGCACCGGCCGCGGCCTGATTACGATGCGCGCGGTGGTCAACACCGAGGAGATCAAGGGCCGTATGTGCCTGGTGGTCACCGAGCTGCCGTATCAGGTGAATCCCGACCGTCTGGCCGCTTCCATCCGAGAAGGCGTGCGCGACGGCAAGATCCAGGGCATCGCCGACATGCGCGACGAGACGTCGGGCCGTACCGGCCAGCGACTCGTGCTCGTGCTCAAGCGCGACGCCGTGCCGAAGGTCGTGCTCAACAACCTGTACAAGCACTCCCAGCTGCAGCAGACGTTCGGCGCGAACATGCTCGCGCTGGTCGACGGCGTGCCGCGCACGCTGAGCCTCGACGCCTTCATCCGCCATTGGGTGAACCACCAGCTCGAAGTCATCGAACGCCGTACCCGTTACCTCAAGCGCGAGGCCGAGGAACGCGACCACATCCTGCAGGGCCTGCTCAAGGCCATGGACGCCATCGACGAGGTCATCCGCCTCATCCGCTCCAGTCAGGGCCGCGAGGACGCCCGGCCGAAGCTGATGGAGTTCCTTGACATCGATCAGGTGCAGGCCGACGCCATCCTTTCCATGCAGCTGGTTCGACTGGCCAACATGGAACGCCAGAAGATCATCGACGAGCATGAGGAACTCATGCGCAAGATTGCCGACTACAACGACATCCTCGCCAAGCCGGAACGCCAGCGTACGATCGTCGGCGACGAGCTCGACGAGATCGTCGCGAAATACGGTGACGAACGTCGCACGAAGATCCTCCCCTACTCGGGCGAGATGAACGTCGAAGACCTGATCGCCGAGGAGAACGTGGTGGTCACCGTCACGCACTCCGGCTTCATCAAGCGCACCAAGGCCAACGAATACCGCGCACAGCATCGCGGCGGCAAGGGCATCAAGGGCGCCAAGCTGCGTGAGGATGACGTGGTGGATCACTTCTTCCTCACGTCCACGCATAACTGGCTGCTGTTCTTCACCAACAAGGGCCGCGTCTACCGCATCAAGGCGTACGAGCTGCCCGAAGGCTCGCGCGATTCCAAGGGCCAGCACGTGGCGAACCTGCTGCAGTTCGGTCCCGACGAGACGATTCAGACCGTGCTGTCGATTCCGAACTACGAGGTCGCCAAGTATCTGGTGCTTGCCACCCGCACCGGCAAGGTCAAGAAGACCGCGCTGGCCGAGTACGATTCGCCGCGTCAGGGAGGACTCATCGCGGTCCGTCTTGCGGCCGACGAGGAGACCGGCGAGCCCACGGACGAGCTGATCGGCGCCGCGCTGTGCAACGCCGCAGACGACATCATCCTCGTCTCCAAGCAGGGCATGAGCCTCAAGTTCGTGGCGGATAACGACCAGCTGCGTCCGATGGGACGCCAGACCGCCGGCGTGCAGGGCATGAAGTTCCGCGGGGATGACGAACTGCTCGCCATGGACGTGGTTCCGGAAGACTCCAAGCAGGACCTGCTCGTGGTCACCAATGAGGGCTTCGCCAAGCGCACCGCGATCAGCGAATACCGACTGCAGGGGCGTAACGGCTTCGGCGTCAAGGCGGTACAGCTCGCCGAAGGTCGCGGATCGCTGGTCGGTGCCTTGATCGTAAGCGAAGACGATCAGGTCATGGCGATCATGAAGTCCGGCAAAGTGATCCGTTCCAACGTCACCGAAGTCAAGCGCACCGGCCGTACCACGCAGGGCGTGACGCTCGCTAAGCCCGACAAGGGCGACGAGATTATCTCCATCGCCCGCAACGAGGAAACCGGCGAAGACGAAGTCGAGACAACGGATGATACGGCTGCGGCCGCATCCGCGACCACGTCTCCCGATACGGCCGAAAACACTCCGGATACCGCGGATAGCGTCGCATCCGGCAGTGATTCGGGCGCGGCATCTGACGAGAATGTGAACAACACGGATGACGAGGCATAATCGTCTCAGAAAACTGGTAGCCTCGGCTAAGAGTCATCGGGGAACGACAAGGAGCAACGATGAGTGACAACCTCGAACCCGGACGGACCGACATGTTCGTGCCCGGTCCGCATGACAATGCAGAACCGCACGAAGGTGTCCGCGAAAGCGCCCCTCGGGTCGCGCGCTCTATTTCCAACCAGCCGCAGTCGGAGAGCGAGCCGCGCGCCAACAAAACGCGTGCGTCCCTGCGTTCGCCGCGCCGTTCGACGCCGCGCGCCCGCCGCATGAACCTGTCGCTGACCCATGTGAACGCATGGTCCGTGGCGAAGGTGACGTTCATGCTGTCAATCGCCGGCGCGATCATCGAAGTGCTTGCCGCCGCCTTGGTCTGGCTGCTGCTTGACGCGGTCGGCGTGTTCGACCAGCTGAACAATATCGTCTCGTCCACCGGTCTGGCCGCCGACAGCCTGAACCTGTCCAGCGTGTTCAGCCTGTCCACGGTACTGTCGGTGGTCACCATTCTGGCGATCGTCGGCGTCGTGCTGGTGACGCTCCTCGCCACCATCATCGCGCTGCTGTACAACGTGATCAGTGCGCTGGTCGGCGGCGTACATATCACTCTGGGCGACGACTGATCCAATCGAATCCCTGATACATCCCGTTACGAACCCCGCGGAGGCAACGCCCGCGGGGTTTGTATATCTCATCATCGCCGGCGCAGGAAAAGACTACATCGCCGCTTCGTGGAAGCCGTCCGCTCAGGCCTTCAAGGAGGCCAAGGTTCGTGGCGTTGCCGCTGATTGGCGACAGCGCCACATGACCGCGTTGCCGGCGCGGGTTTGTCAGCACATGACGACGAATAATGGGAGTTCCCGATGCTCGGGAGCCCCCATTATGTTGTTGATAGGAAAATCACGCTCTCAAAACTCGCAGATACAGACCATTTTTGTTGAATTCGGCCCTGTATCTGCGAGTTTTGAGAGCGTGAGCTCGCGATAATCAGGCCGTGAACCTCACCGAAGCCCATGTGACCGGTGGCAACGAAACAGTCATCCGACCCTCATCAAGCGCGGCGGATAGAGGCTGCAAGGTGACGCCGTCCGGCTCGTCGGCCGTATTGGTGCGGTAGATATCGTCGCTGGGCGGCATCTGCGAGCTGGTGACGGACGGCCACTCCCCCAGCCTAGGCAACGATGTCAGGTCGATTGTCACATCATGGGCGTTGTGCTCGTCACGGTTGACGAGCAGAATCATGCCTTCGCGAGTCTTTTGATCCCAAGTGGCCACCGCGACCGTGAAGAGCCGTAAGGCCGGCAGCGGCACCGGTTCCGCATGGGCACAGTACACGGACGAACTCGCCACCGCATCGACCACCGCCGACACGAAGGCCGGTGAGCCGCAGTACGTGACCACCACGTTCACCGTGCCCGCCGACGCCGCGCCTGAAGGCGCTCTGTGGCTGAGCTTCTCCGACATGGGCCTCGTCGATGACGCCAACGGCTACATCGACGATGCGGTGCTCGTCCGCTCCGACTCCAAGCCGACGCTGAAGACCACCGCGTTCACGCCGAACGTCGCCGAGGGTGAAACCGCCTCCGCATACGTGGAGCTCGACGGTCAGCCCGCCGCGAAGGAGGTCTCCGCCAACAAGAACGCAACCGTCGACGAAGTGGCCACCGCACTGAAAACCTCACCGCCGCACAGAACGCCCTGGCCGAGAAGCCGAAGCCGGCGACCGTCGAATCGATCAAGGTGGCCGCGAAGCCCGCCAAGACCGAGTACACGGTCGGCGACACGTTCTCCGCCGATGGTCTGAAGGTCGTCAAGGTCATGTCCGACAAGACCGAACCGGGAAAGAAGCCTGGCGCGCAGAAGCCTGCCGGTCAGCAGAACGTCTGTCCAAGACCGGTGCCTCGGTGGCTGGCGTGGCCGGTGCGTTCGCGCTGCTGCTCGCCGCCGGTGTGGCCGTGACGATCAGCCGCAAGCGCCGTGCGTGAGCGGCCGGTTTGGCGTTCCTATGTGCGCGCCGAAACGACGATCGTGCGCACTTAAGAACGCAAACAGAGCCATTTGCGTTCTTATGTTCGCGCACTTGTCGTTTCGACGCGCACATAGGAACGCAAACCGGCCGTACCTGCTGCTGTTGCGTTGCTGTGCCGTCACGCCGTTGTGCCGTCACGATGTCGCTGCCGTCCGGGGAACGCCGAAAGACGCGAAACGGGCCTGCGGCAAATCATGCCACAGGCCCGTTTCTCAATGCCGGACCACGCCGGCTAAATCCGTGATCCGCGAAAACCCGCGAAAATCAGCGGTGGGTGGTGCCCTCGTAGGTGTCGCTCCACGTCAGCGACGCCACGCCGTCGGCGATGGAAATCGGCATCTGTACGATCGGCGAGTTGCCGAGGTCATGCTCCTGCCAGCGGTCGCCGATGAACAGGAAGTGCTCGCTGTTGTACGGGTCGTCGTCCAGCGGCACCACGATATCGACCTGCGAATCGTAGGTCTTCGCACCCTCCGGCGCGAACAGCTTCCACTCGCTCCACGGGCCGTGCAGGTCGGTGGCGGTGGAGTACTTGTTGTCGTTGGTGTCCCAGCTGGTCAGTTGCGAGCCGAACCAGTAGTACAGGCCGTCTTTCTTGATGATGGTCGGCGATTCCAGGCCGTATGGGTAGTCGGTGGCACGCTCGCAGGCGACGTCCTCGACGATGGTGAGGTAGTCGTCGGCGAGACGGTAAATGTGCGTGCCATGGTCGCGGTCCTCGCTCATGATGTAGCCGCTGCCGTCCTCGTCCTGGAAGACGCCGATGTCACGGCTCAGGTAGCCGCGCCACGTGATGGTGGTCTGGAATGCGAACGGGCCGGTCGGGGTGTCGGCCACGGCGACGCCGATGTGCGCGTATCCGTAGTCGGGCGTTTCGGCATGAATATACATGACATATTTGCCGGTGGCGGGGCAATGCAGTACCTTCGGCCGTTCGCCGATACGGTCGGCGGCGAGGGCGGAGCCGTCTTCTTGCACATCAAGTACGATGCCGTGGCTGCGCCATGCGATGAAATCGGTGGTTGTATAACAGCACACGCCCTGGAACAAATTGCCGTTTACCTTGTTCTCGCCATATGCATACCAGGTGTCGCCGAATTTCTGCAGACCGATGCCGTGCAGCTGGGCAACGTCGCCCGAGGTGTCGTGAGGCAGAAAAGCTCCGAATCTATCAGCCATGATTTCCCCTTTCGTGATGATCTGCTGTTGATTATCTGTCGTGTCCGCAACTGCTTGTGACCGGTTACAGACTGAACCATTGTATCGTGAAAACCTTGCCGACATACGGAAGAATCGGAGTGCGCCCGGCGGTGGCGCGCCGGCAATGGCCGCGTGGGGTCGTGTGTTGCAATATGAGGCTCTCAGAACTCGCAGATACAAGGGACTATTCGTTATTTTCGCCCTGTATCTGCGAGTTTTGAGAGCGTGGTTCTTCCTAGATCACGCCGATTGGCGCTCCGCGATGGTCGTCGGCAGCAGCTGCACGTAATGCGGCTCCACGATGTCGCCTTGCAGCATGGACAGCAACAGCCTCGACATCGTCTCGCCGTGCAGCTGCGAATCCTGCCGCACGGTGGTCAGCTTCGGGTTCGCCAGCAGGGCGATTGGCGAATCGTCGAATCCCGTGACCGCGATGTCGTCCGGCACCCGATACCCGAACCGGTTCAACTGGTTGATGACGCCCAGCGCGATGCTGTCGTTGGCGCACACGAATCCGTCCAGCTCGTCAAGCATGGGTTGGAACTCGACCACGGCCATTTCGCCGCTGGTGCCCTCCCAGTCGTCCGCGTAGTAGACGTGGCGCTCGTTGAACCGGTCACCCATCGCCGCCTTGAAGCCGTCGAAGCGGTTGTTCGACGATGGTGAGTATCCGGGGCCGCACACGTACACCAGCTTGGTCCTCCCCTGGTCGAGCAGGTAGCGCGTGATGTCGCGCTGCCCCTCGGTGTTGGTGAAGTCCACGGCCGGGAACGGCAGGTTCTCGCGTTCGCTGACTTCCGAGAGGACCACCGGCCGCTTGACCGATGCGAACGTGTTGGCGAGCATGCTGTCCTCGCTCAGTGAGAACAGCAGGTACCCGTCCGAAAAGTCGCTTTGCACCAGCTGCGCGATGCGGCGCGTGGAGTCCTCGCTGTTGGCGATCAGCGTGACCATCTGGTAGCCCGCGTCGCCGAGGACCTGGTTGGCGCCGGCCATCGCCCTTGACATACTGGCCTGCGCGATGGTCTCGTTCGATTCGACCTGGATGATCAGCGCGACGGTGAGCGTGCGGCGTTGCGCGAGTGAGCGTGCGGCGTTGTTCGGTGTGTACTGTGATTTGGTGATGGCTGCCGCGATGCGTTCGGCTGCGTCCTGCGAGACGTGGATGTTGCCGTTCAGATACCGGGAGACCGTTCCGTACGATACTCCCGCGAGACGGGCGACGTCGCGGATGGTCGGTTTTTTCTGTGCATCATCCATGGAATCCATGGCATCGGTGTTTGCTTCGTGTTGCTGGATATTCGCCGGTTGCTTATCGCTGTTCTGGTCTACCGGTGTTTCGTTGGAGCGTGCAGACGACTTCGTCCGAGTGCGGTTCGCCAGACGCCGGGTCGGTTTGCCGCTCGTTGATGCTACCTTGTTCGGCGCGTGAATAGTTGCTGACATCATTGTTCCTTTACGCGTGCGGCCGTCGTCGGACGACCGCGTACAGGTTCGAGTATACGCAGATGATGTAAACGGTCACAAGGGGTGTCTGTCGTTGTGCCGGCCGTGGCATGCGGAGCCTTTCCGCAGTCGCGGTCCGCCGCCCGACCGCCGTGTGGCTCGCCTGTGTCGACGCATTCCGACATGTCTGCGCAATCTGTTGTATTTCGCGTTCGCGTTCAGATAATGCGGGGCATAGTCGTCCTGTCGGTTCCCGCGACGCGAGTACATTGAAATCATGACCGATCCGCTGCATATCCAACTCGCCGCGCGCCCCACCGTGGACGACTGGCAGCCCGACTGCGTAATGGATGGCTACCAGCAGGCGACGATCCATCTCGGCCATGATGACGAAGGCGATATCGTCGCCACATTCGTGCGCCGGGACCCCTCGAAGCTGCCCATGAGCGCGCGATGGAGGCGTCAGCGGTTCGCGCTGCGCGGGCACCGGCTCGCGGTGATGTACGTGCACGGGTGGAACGACTATTTCTACCGCCGTCACGAATCCGAGTTCTGGGAATCGCTCGGCATTCCCTTCTACGCCGTCGACCTGCGCAAGTTCGGGCGGTCGTTGCGGGATGGCCAGACCCCTGGATATATCGAGGATCTGCACGATTATGCGACGGAATTCAACGCCCTACGCGACCTGGTCGTCGCCGAGCAGGGCGAGCAGGTGCGCATCCTGCTGGTCGCCCATTCGCAGGGCGGGCTGAGCTCGGTGCTGTGGCTGAATTCGCAGCGGCCGCATCACGTCGAGGCGGTCGCGCTGGACTCGCCTTGGCTGGAATTGCAGGGCAACCGCATGTTCCGCATACTGTCGACGCCCGTGGTTCAGGCGTTCCAGCTGGGCGGCGGCAAAACGGTGATGCCGATGCGCGATCCGGGGTTCTACGGCCGTTGCATCGATTGCGAGACCGGCGGCGACTGGGATTATCTGCGCCATCCGCTGGTGGACCCGCAGCGTTTCTTTCCCCGCGCCGGGTGGATGCGGGCGATCTACAATGCGCAGGCCGAGGTGTCGCGCCGGCTCGACATCCGCATTCCCGTGCTGGTGTGCACGTCCGACCGGACCATGCTGCAGCCCACATGGGATGAGGCGATGCGCGAGGCGGATTCCGTGCTGGACATCACGGCGATTCGCCAGGCGGCGCTCAACCTCGGCGATGTGGTGACGCTGGCGACGATTCGCGGCGGCCTGCATGATCTGAGCCTGTCGCGGTCGGCCGCGCGGCGTAGGTATTTCAGGATCGTGGCCGACTGGGCCTCTCTGATGGCGTGGCGGAGGGTGATTCCGCCTGCGCATCTGCGCACCGCGTTGGACGCAGTCGCGGCGGCCGGCAGTCATGTCGGTGGCGTGAATCCCGATGTCGGCCCCGACGCAAAATCCTGAGGTCCCGCAACGGCTCGCGGCCGGCGTCCAGCCGCGAGCCTGCGCAGGTCACGCCGACTGCCGCACCACCAGCTCGGTCGGCAACATCACCGTACGCGGCGAGTCGATGCCGTGAATCTTTTTGATGACGATGTCGGCCATCACCTTGCCGCGCATCTCCATGTGCTGATCGACAGTGGTGGTCTGCGGGTTCGACTCCCTCAGCATCCGCGCACCGTGGCTGGCGTTAAAAAGCCATTCTTGCCATTGGATTTCCTTATGGCGGTTTGGGTTAGATGACGGGCAACCCCTTGCTTACAATGAGAGGGCTTATAAATCCGTTTGTTTTAAGCAAAACCCCGAGCTTACTTCCACCGTAATCGCCACGCTCGGCGGCTTCGCCCCAACGGTCAAACTCGGCATCACTAATCACAACACACTTCCTACTTTCATTTCATAACGCCGATAATATCGGCTGAACATTGATATTTCGTGGACTAGCCACGCCATAAAGACGCGCCTAGCCGGTAAGCCTGTTGATCTGGCGAAGCCGTTCGCTGCGGCCGGCAAGGTCACGGTGACGGTGGCGCTCAAGGGCACGGACTTCGCGAAGTCCTTCGAGGCGACTGTCAAGTCCGTCGACAAGACGGCTCTGAACGAGGTGATCGCGGAGGCCGGCAAGCTCGCCGAGCCGGATTACAAGTCCGGCTCGGACGAGTTCCAGGCCGCCTTCGACGCTGCGAAGAAGGTCGCCGCCGACGAGGACGCGACTCCCGCCCAGGTGGCTGACGCGCTTGCCGCGCTGCAGGCCGCCCGGAAGGCTCTGGTGAAGGTTGATGGCGAGAAGCCCGAGTCGCAGAAGCCGGCGGTCAAGCCGAGCCCGAACGGCAAGGTGGATGCCACCGAGCCGAGCGGCCTGAGCAAGACGGGAGCCTCGACGATGGCGTTCGCCGTGGCCGCGGTCCTGCTGCTGGCCGCTGGTGCCGGCGTGGTGCTGCTGCGCCGCCGCGCCGAGTAAGGCGCGAGCCGCCATCCCGGCCGCATTTTTCGTTGTTGCGGGAATCGCGCTCTCAAAACTCGCAGATACGGGCCGTTTTTGTTGGATTTAACCTTGTATCTGCGAGTTTTGAGAGCGCGGGGTTGGTGGCAGCCCGTGCCTCATCCCGTAAAGGTCCCGTTTCTGGCCTGCGGGATGGGACTTTCTCCGGATGGGGGCAATCGACATGATGGCGACCCGGTGATCGCGCGCCGCCCCCCCCCGTTGGCGGGGAGCTGTCGCGAAGCGACTGGGGTGGCCAAACCTGCTGCAGGGCACAAAAGGCCCGCCGAAACCAATGCGAATACTGGTTTCGGCGGGCCTTCGCGCTATCCGCGAATGCGCGCCAAACGTTACGCGCCTACGCGATCACAGGATGCCCTGCGCGACCATGGCGTTGGCGACCTTGACGAAGCCGGCGGCGTTGGCGCCGAGCATCAGGTCACCCTCGTGGCCGTACTCCTTGGCGGCGGCCAGGGAGTCGGCGACGATGGTCTCCATGATGTTCTTGAGCTTGGCGTCGACCTCTTCGAAGGACCACGACAGACGGTAGCTGTTCTGGCTCATCTCCAGGCCGGAAACGGCGACGCCACCGGCGTTCGCCGCCTTGGCGGGGCCGTACAGCAGACCGTTCTTCTGGTAGACCTCGATGGCCTCCGGGGTGGACGGCATGTTCGCGCCTTCGACGACGACCTTGCAGCCGTTCTTCACCAGAGCTTCGGCGGACTCGCCGTTGACTTCGTTCTGGGTGGCGCACGGCAACGCGATGTCACACGGCACGGTCCACACGCCGGAGCAACCCTCGTGGTACTCGGCGGACGGCACGCGCTCGGCGTACTCCTTGATGCGGCCGCGCTCGACTTCCTTGATCTGTTTGACCACGGCCACGTCGATGCCGTTCGGATCGTAGACATAGCCGTTGGAGTCGGAGACGGTGACGACCTTGGCGCCCAGCTCCTCGGCCTTCTGCACGGCGTAGATCGCCACGTTGCCGGAGCCGGAGACCACGACGGTCTTGCCCTCGAAGGAGTCGTTCTTCAGCACGCGCAGGGCTTCCTGGGTGTAGTAGCACACGCCGTAGCCGGTGGCCTCGGTGCGGGCGAGCGAGCCGCCGAACTCCAGACCCTTGCCGGTCAGGACGCCGGAGTACTCGTCGCGGATGCGCTTGTACTGGCCGAACAGGTAGCCGATCTCGCGGCCACCCACGTTGATGTCGCCAGCGGGAACGTCGGTGAACTGGCCGATGTGGCGGCACAGCTCGGTCATGAACGCCTGGCAGAAACGCATCACTTCAGCGTCGGAACGGCCCTTCGGGTTGAAGTCGGAGCCGCCCTTGCCGCCGCCCATGGGCAGCGTGGTCAGAGAGTTCTTGAGGATCTGCTCGAAGCCGAGGAACTTGATGACGCCCTCGTTGACGGTCGGGTGGAAGCGCAGGCCGCCCTTGTACGGTCCGATGGCGGAGTTGAACTGCACGCGGTAACCACGGTTCACCTGCACCTTGCCCTCATCATCGGTCCAGGCCACGCGGAACTTCACCACACGCTCCGGCTCGACGATGCGCTCCAGCACGCCTGCCTTCTCGTACTCCGGGTGCTTCTCGACCACCGGCTGGATGGTCTCGAACACCTCGCGTACAGCCTGCAGGAACTCCGGCTGGTCGCCGTCGCGCTGTTCGACCTGAGCGTAGACGCGCTTCACATACTCGTCAGTGAGCATAATTCTCCCCTTAATGGTTGGGTTATCAATAAGACGGTTTTATTGTAGGTGCGGTGTCAAGGGGCGACAAGAAATTGCTCAGGATGTGGCGCGGATGTGTGCGTCAGCTGAGCTGCAGCGTTTCGGCGACTTCGTCGACGATGCGGTGCATGGCCTGGCGCGCGTTGTCCGGACTGCTCTGCCAGATCGCCTGGGCGACGGCGTCGTGTGCGTCGAGGGCTTCCGGCTTGGGCTTTTGCGGGTACATGTGCAGTTCGACGCGTCCGGAGAGCACGGTGGCGATGATGGTGGATAGGGAAGCGAACATCTCGTTGCCGCTGTTGCGCAAGATCAGCGAGTGGAATTCGATGTCGAGCTTGTGGAATTCGTCGAGCCTGCCGTTCTCGCCGGTGTGCCGGAGCTCCGCTGCGAGCAAGGGGGCCGCGATTTCACGTCGATCGGCGCGTATCGGGCGGCCGAGGTCGCTGCGGCCGGCTCGATGGCGAGGCGCAGTTCGGTGAGGGTGCGCAGCTGCTCCTTACGGTGTGTGGAGTGCAGCTTCCAATGGATGACCCGGGTGCTGAGCGCGTCCCACTCCTCGACCGGTTGGGAGACGAGCCCGATGCGTCGACGGACGGTGACGACTTTGGCTGTTTCGAGGCTTTTCGCGACTTCGCGTGCCACGGTTCGCGAGACGTCGAATCGGCGTTGGAACTCGGTGTCCCCACGCCGGCCACCGCGGCGGCGCTTTACTCCCGGCAGGCTTCGCGCGGCGGCGCCGACGACATCCTGCGTGTGGTCTCCACGATGCGTGCCCAATTCGGCGGCCACGTGACCCGTGCCTGAAGCGGGGCGGCCGCGGAATGCCACGAGAATGATGCGATAGTCTGGGAGGTGACGATGCGCGGGTTGCAATCCGCGCATCCGGGCGCGGACACGAGCCTGCGCCTGCGAATCCTCTCACCATAGGAGGCGTCATGATCGATGGTTTCAAGAAGTTCATTTCCCGCGGCAATATGATTGACATGGCGGTCGGCGTCGTCATGGGCGGTGCGGTCACCGCCGTCGTCAATGCGATCGTCAACCATCTCATCAATCCGCTGATCGCCATGATCTTCGGCAAGCCGAACATGGACGGTCTGCTTGCGTTCACGTTCAACGGGGCGACCGTGTCGGTCGGTGCGATTCTGGGCGCATTGCTCAATTTCCTCATCATCGCCGTCGCCGTCTACTTCTTCATCCTGGTGCCGATCAACAAGTTCCGTGACATGTCCGATGCGTTGCTGGCGAAGGCGAAGCTCAAGGAAAGTGAGGCCGAGGACGCCGACGAAGGCAAGGAACCCGAGCCCACCGCCGAGCAGCAGACAATCGCGCTGCTCACCGAAATCCGCGACCAACTGGCCAAAGCCTAACCAGAACTCGCACCACCGCTGGCGGGGCTATCGGCGAGCCGACTGGGCGCCGGCAATCGCATGCTCCTAGTCGGCGAACTCGCTGTTTTCCGGGGATAATGCGTCACGCTGCGCGGGTACCGTCACCGTGTGCGGTGGCGCACAGCGTGACGGCATTCCGGAACCATTGCAATCACTGGGTTCTTGAAGAATGCGTCACGCTGTGCGGGCGCGCACGGTGACGGTACCCGCACAGCGTGACGCTCTGATGTCGCGAATCGCACCTGATTCCGTTCTCATAGGCGGCGCGCACTTAGGGACGCAACAACGGGTTATGTGCCCCGCGGTCAGGGGGTGGCCGACCATGCGACCTTCGACCGCGGGGCACGCGCTCCGTCAGCTCCGCTTACGACGGAATGTGGCGATGAGACCGCCTCCGATGGCGAGCATTGCGGTACAGGTCAGCGCGACCAGGACGCTGGCACCAGTATGCGACAACTTTGTTTTGCCGTTGTCTGCCTGTTGCCCATTTGTCTTGTCATCCGGCTTCTGGTGGGCTGCTTGATCCGTCTTCTCGTCTGGTGCCGGCTTGGGTGCAGGTTCCGGCGTGGGCTCGGGGCTCGGCGAGGGATCAGGCTCAGGCTCCGGAGTCTCCCCACCTTCCTTCGCCTGCACGACGACCGTAAAGGTCTTGGAGGTAGTGGCTCCCTGACTGTCGGTGACGGTGATAGTGACGTGATAGGTTCCCGGAGTATCGGGATCCACATCATCGGCGGTCACATTCGCCGCAGCGAGCGGCATGTCGCCATCCTCCGCGTCGTGCGCGGTCACGCCGTCAAGCGGATCAAAAGCGTCGCCGACCGTAATGGTCCGGTCACTGGCGGTGATGACGGGTGCCGCGTTGATCGTTCCGGCAGCACGCGGCCGAATCTTCAGCGTCGTCAACGAATGCGGCGTGACGGTGACCGTCGGCGTCGCCGCATCGAACGTGACGCTGCTGTCAACGGGAGTCACATTATCTTGGTTTTCCAACGTGTTCTCTGCGTTGATTGCTGCGTCCATGGTCTGCACATCCGCGACTCGGCCAGACAGATCCTGCCCGAAATTCAACTTCAGCGTGCGGCCGAGCGCGCGATCCAGATTGACGATGATCACGCGCAGATTGCCATCATCATCCTTGGAAACCAAAGCAGACAGAGCCGTTGCGCCATTGCCCAACGTGGGTGTCGAGCCGAGCGTCGAAGTCAGCACGCTGTCGCCGATGCCATTGCCGAGCATCTGCAGGGCATACGCGCTCGGCGTCAGGAAGAACCCAAACCGCCCCTCGCCCGTCACCGTGCTTGCGCCGTCTTCCGGCACGGCCTGAATAACCGCCTGCTGGGTCGGGCCGAGCGAGTCGGCGCCGCTGCTGTACCAGTCGATCAGGCAGTGCTTCTGAATATAGGGGCTGCCAAGCCGAACATATTCCAGCGCGACCTTGGCGATGTACAGCGCGTGCGATTGCGACCGGACCAGCGCGCTGGTATCGCGGAAAATGCCGTATTCGCTGATGACCGGCACCTTGCCTGCCGGCATGAGTCTCACATACTCCTTGACACGGTTGACGCCCGCCGTCTCGGCCTTCTTCATCGCGTCGTCGTACCATGCGCCCGCGGTGGCTCCCGTGGGGGTTCCGGAATAAGGGTGGATGGTCATGCCGTCGTACCACTGGTTCGCGTTCAGGTTCGCCATGCGGGTGATGAACCCTGTGGACTCGTAGCTGGTGTACACGTTCGCCGTGTGCCGTGTGCCGTCCGTGCGCTGTTCGGCCGTGTTGATCTGGTCGGTGGTGTTCTTGATGGCCTTCGATATCTTGACGAACCCGTCGCGGTCAACGGTGTAGCTGACATAAACCTGCTGTCCTTTGGCCGGAATCGCACCATGCACGCCGTCTCCGAACCTCAGCGCGCCCGTGCTGTAATCGACCTGCACGACTTTGTCGCCGGCACCGGCGGTCTCCAAGTCGTCCACGATGCGCCACTGTTCGTTCGACTGGTCGTTGCCGACCCATACGCTGACGCTGCCCTTGTTGACGGCCACGAACGACGGGTCGTCGACGATCGCGCCATCGTCGCCGTTCATTTTCGGGTTGACGTTGGCGTAGCGCATGTAACGGGTCAGACCGGCCTTGCCGTCGCTGACCGACGCTGCCTTGTTCCAATCCTCCAGGCTCACGGCGTACTGCTTGGTGAAGCTCGCTGTGCCGCCCTCCGTGTACGCCTGCTCGCTGCCGCCGCTCACCGCGGTGGTCCAGTAGCCCTGCGAGGCGGTGCCGTCGGAGTTGGCCCACGCCTGGTTCATTTCGTTGCCGATTTCGAAATAGCGCACGTTGTACGGCTGCGGGTGTCCGTTGTCTGCGCGCACCTTCGCCCAGTCGATGCCGCCGTTGGGATTGGTGCCGACCTGCGCGTTCAGATATTCGATCAGATCCGCCGCGTCCTGTGCGTTGCCGCGGCCGAGGCTGTACACATAGACGATTTCTGAATCGACCTCGTCCGCGAACGTCGCGATTTCACCGATGCCGAAATTCGGTTCGATGCCGCCCTGACCGGGGTTGTTGTAGAAGCCGTGCACCTGCTTGAGCCGTTGGGCGCGCGGACCGATGGTGGTCTTCCAGTTGAACAGGTTGGAAATCGTGCCTCCGGGGTAGCGAATCGAGCCGAATCCGACCTGCTTGTACAGTGCGGTGAAGTCGTCTTTCACACGCATCGTATCGGGGTCGAAACTGCCGTACCCGTTGAAGGCGTACCGATGATTGACGCCGAAGATGGAAGCGCTGTCGACCGTGCGCTCCACGGTGCTGGGGTCGGCCGTGAGCGTGATCGGTACATGCGCCTGATACGCGGTGATGGCCGTCTGGAGCGCCGTGCCCGCGGCATTCATCGCCGTCATCCGCGCGGCGGCGCTGCCGGAGGTGTTGTCCATGGCGTTGACCGCGTTGCGTTTTGCCGTGGCGAGTGCTTGCGCCTGCGCCGACGCGGCGTCGACCTCTCCCGCGGCCAGCAGCGCGTCGGCCTGCGAGACCAGTGTGCCGAGTTGTTTTCTGGCAAGGGCCGTGCCCTGCTCGGCGTAAATCGCAGCTGCTTGGTCGTCGGTAAGCGTGGCATCATATACGCGGATGTCGTCCACGTCGCCCTTCATCGAATGCGGGTCCATGGTGCCGATGTTCTTGTGCGAGCCGACCAGCAGCGCGGTGACGGCGTTGACGGCCGAGGTTCCCATGTTCTTTTCGCTGTCGAGCGCGCCGTTGACATAGAACTTGACCTTGCGGCTCGTCTGGTCGAAGGAAACGGCGATATGCTGCCATCCGCCGCGTGCCACCGTATTGTTGCTGAGAACGTCGGTCGCGTTGACATACGTGTGGTACTGGTTGGACGGGCGCAGCGTAAGCAGGGAGCGGCCGGCGCCATCCTGCTGCAACAGCACCGCAGGCTTGTCGCCTGTCGGGTCGAGCGTCGTGTCGTACCGGTACCACATCGCGAATGACGCGTTGCCGGCTCCGGTGTTGACGTACTGGTTGATTTTCATGTAGCTGGACGCGCCCGCGCCGAAGTGCAGTACGTTGCCGAATACGCCGGCGGGGTCGGCGATGATGGAGATGTCGTCGCCGATGAGTTGGGCCGTTGCGCTGCTGGAGCCGCCGTTGTTGGCCGCTTCGCGGTCGCCGGCCGCGGTGTTCTCGAAGTTCCATGCGCCTCGAAGGTTTGCGGACGCGGTGGTTGCTGGTGCGGTGGCATCGGCGTCGGCCGCATAGGCTGCGGCTCCCGGCGACAGCGCCATCGCTGCTGTGGCGATGGCCGCCATGATTGAGCGCCAGGGCTTGCCGCTCCGACGGTGTGATGTGATATGCGTCATTACATGCTCTCTGCTTCTGTTTCGGGGATCACTGCCATGTGATCGTTGGGGTGAGCCTTGCCTCTGTGTGGAGGTCTGCTCAATTATATCAATGCGATTCCGTGATGCAAGTAATGGCGGGGCGCTGAACCGGTGAGAGCCGGCTCTGTGCCATCCGCGTGCCATTAGCCCTGACGATTTTGGCTGATTCGAGATGGAAACGAGCAGAAAGTGCAAATAGAAAAACCCTCAGAATCAGCTTGATTCCAAGGGTTCTGAGAGTGGAGCTAGCCGGGTTCGAACCGGCGACCCTCTGCTTGCATTATCCTAAAACCCATAGTGTAGCATTGTGTGCCAGAAACTGCCAAAACGTTGTAATTAAGCCAGTTTCTTGGATTGAGCGAGTTTCGTGATAACTCATTGGAAACCACGAAATCGCATAGTCATGTCTACTGAATGTCTACCAGATAAAGAATGCCGCCTTAAATAATTCAAGGCGGCATTTATTAGTGGGCTTGAGTTGAAGGAGCGCGCCCTTGCGGGCGAAGTTGTGTGTCTACCAAGCTGAGATAACGTCGAACGCGTGCGATTGAGTAGTCGTGCTCGGCTGCCAAGTCTTTTATCGACTTACCAGTCTCGTACTCGTCTCGGAGAAGCTTGCCGACTGCGATCTCGCTGTCCTTGGTCAGGCGTTCATGGTTTTCGAGTGGAGGGGTATTTTCGATTTCGCCACCTTCGTAACCTTTGTACACCTTACCTTGGGGAGTCACATCTTCGTCTGCCTCATTGCCCCAGACGGTCCAATGAGGCTGAGGATAGCGCGCGAACATCTCTAGATAAGGGCCCGGTGAGCAGCTTTGTATAAGCTCATACTGTTCATCTGGTTTGCGTGAATGTTCACGCTTGCGCGTCTCAATCATATTGACCTGACGACGACCAGCGTCTAGTGTCCGCAAATGTCCTTTGACGCCAAATAAGATCAGCTCAGTGACGTTGCGAAAATAAAAGCCCACGCCGCGTCCGTCAGGCCCGCCATCTTTACGTCGTTTTGCCCATACAAGGTTGGATACATAACGGAAACCCCAAGCCTCCATGACTTCGATGCCTTCAGGCAGCAAAGCGTTAGGCACCCACAAGTATAGATGGGCGTTCTTCGCTGTTACATCGTTGACTGGAAGAGCTTTGATCTCGTCCAACGACATAGTGGCGTACCTGCCAAGGCGCTTATGCTCGGGAGCGACTTTCCCTGTCCTATTCTGGAAGCGCCATGGCGGGTCGGCAAGTATTGTCTTGAAACCTCCTGCTGTAGTTGGCAGAGGTGCATATAGTTCTTCAGTCACGTAGCTAGAATAACACAAATAGATCTTTAAACAGATCTTTTATGAGGCGTGTCGTAGATCTACACTTAGTGCATGGCCTTCACGACTTGCTCTTACAACGATCCCGATGTTCTAGCGAGCGATATTCGCTCCCGCTATGAATTTCACGAGGTGCGCAGCGCTTGTGCCGTAATGAAGGCTGTATCGCCCGGAGAATGGAAAGACATCGTTGATGTCCTAGGAAGCTTCAGCTTTTCCGCAAACCTGTTACTCAGAGCAGGTGGCAACAACTCTGAAATGGCAGAAACGCTAAATCGTGCATTGCGAGATCGTGGTTGGAGAGAGTGCGCCTACGAACTTGAGACTAAGGGCAGGATCACTTTCCGGGAAGCTGGCGTTCCTGACGAAGAACTAGGCACTATGAATGAGGCTTCCTATTGGGTGGACAATCGCAAGGGACGCGTACTCGTTGATATCGAATGGAATGCCAAGGACGGCAACTTAGACCGTGATCTTGCTGCCTACCGCGCATGGCATGAAGCAGGTTTGATCGATGCGGCGATGATTATAACTAAGCATCGCGAAGACCTGCTTGACAAGGCCATTGAATTGTGGGCTCCGCATGTGAACGCAACTTATGACGAGGTATACAAAGCGACCCGTAAGGCAAGAAAGGCTCGTACGCCAGAAGATAAGAGACTTGCTCTACCGCTCGATCTGACAACCACAACAGTCACTAGTCTGACAAAGGCGATTGATCGTATCAACCGAGGCGAGGCGGGCACATGCCCAGTTGTAGCGGTTGGTATTTCCGGTGCGACATGGGACGGCACTTCATATCGAGAGCCTGAAGAGGAGAGTCAGCCTTCGCTGATTTGATCGATAGCTTTGAACAGGTCTTCTTGGATGGCGATTGCTATTTCCTTCTTTACTAGTAATCCGCGTTCCGGATGCTTGGTTCCCATTTCTCCCGCTTGAAGCTTGCCTCCCTTCAGCATGCGCTGATTAGTGGAAATTCTTCTCAGCAAGGCGTTGCGCCTCTCGCCGGTATAGTCAGTGTATTGCTCGCTTAACGGCTTATTGCTGATGATCCAAACTTCCGTGAAGCATGCCACATGGTTGTTATAGCGTGCCGGAAGCATAACTGGATAACGATCCAAGAAGACCAACAATTGATCCCACCCGAACTGCCCATCGAATTCGTCCAGCACCAAAACCGACTGCCCTTCGTACTCGTCCCAAGGATGCCGATAATCGGTAACGCGATAAATAGAATCAATCGGATTGTTGTCATAGATATACTTGGTCTTTCCTGCCCCCGGATCGCCCCACAAGTAATGTACGGTGATATCCCGCATTTGACGGCCATACGTTGCTCGATCGCGCGCTGTGGCCAGTTCAGAGAGATACCGAGTATACCGAGCTGCTTTGCCGGCCTCATCGCTCAGCAACACATCTGAGACACTAGCGCCGTCCAGGATTTGCTGGCGCAATTCGGAAATGTCGGAACGACTGCCCTGCCTGTTTCTGAGGTCGATTTCTCCGCCCTGCCAAGGGCCGTTTACTCTTGTCTCCTCCTTTGAGCAGTAATCAATACAATCCTGCACTGTCCCCTTGCGCATCTCGATGTGCACATCGTTGAAGCCTGCCTTCTTGAACTTATTCTTCAACGTTCTCATGTGAGTAGGGCTCTGGAGCTGCAAGAACGCTTGAAAATGTGGATAACCTGTTTCCCCGCCCTCTTCCTGCTGGAAGATATATGCCCCCAAGACATCAAGTAATTCCTCCACCGCCTGTTGCGTATGCTTTTCGGCAGAGATCGTCAACATCCAATCACGAGCAGTCGATGGCATAGTGTCTCCTTCCCGTTCTGCTCAAAAGTTGGCGGGGGTAACACATGGCGGACTCGTGTGTGGTATCCGGCAAAGGAAGGTGCGGGTTATGGAGATATCGAGGGGTTGAGAATTCATAGTTTGCGTCACACATATGCATCGTCTGCTATCGGGGCAGGTTGCGACGTCAAGACGCTACAGGCAGTGATGGGGCATGCTTCAGCAGTGGAAACGCTGAATACGTATGCAGGCCTCTGGCCTGACCGTGTAGACGAAGTGGCTGAGGCGATGGATATTAAGTACGTGGAATGGCGAAAGTCGGAGGGGAAGGATTGAAGGTAATTTAACCATGTCTACTAATGGCTACTGATTTACCTGTGGAGCAAAAATGAAAAACCCGCGAATCTCAATGAATTCGCGGTTTTTATTGTGGAGCTAGCCGGGTTCGAACCGGCGACCCTCTGCTTGCAAAGCAGATGCGCTACCAGCTGCGCTATAGCCCCGAAACCTCTGAAAAGGTGTACGTAGAAAAAAAGAGCGGCTCGTGGCCGCTTCATTTTTCCTGTGGGCCCGGGAGGACTTGAACCTCCGACCTCATCCTTATCAGGGATGCGCTCTAACCACCTGAGCTACGGGCCCGATCCATACGCTTCAAAAGCGCACGATGAACTAGAATACCAGAATTGCCGTATGTGTCAAATCCAGTCGGATTTTTGTGGCTTTCGGCGTGTCGTTCTCATCGTTGTGTGTTTTCACATGGCTTCCTGCGCCGACAATCGCGGGTGCGCCGATAAGGGACATGGGTTACTGTAGGTGATGGCTATGGTGATGTCTGGCGCATCGGCAGCCAGACCGCCTTCCTGCGACGAAAGGGTGTACAGTGCAGTATCGATACTGTTGTGGCGATGAAGACATGTCATTCGATCTCATTCCGGAACCGCGATCCGTGACATTGAACGGGGAGGCCGCCGATTCGGGTGATGCCGGAGCTCCGGTACCCGTCGCGTTGCCGCTCGTAGGCCGCATCTCGGAAGATCGCGACATCGATGACATCGCCGGCGTTTTCTCGACCCAGCTTGCCGATGATATCGAAGCGGCGACGGGCCTGCGCTGGGACATCGCCAGCGATGTCATGGTGGCCGGACTGCCCGCGCCAAATGCCGCGACTGCGCACCCGGTTCCGCCACACGCTTCATGCTGGAAGTCGTTCATCACACTGAGACTCGACCCCTCATCCCTGGAGCCGCAGGAATACCGCCTGACCATCGCACGCTCCGGCATAGACGTCGTCGGCGGCGATACGGAAGGCGTGCGCAACGGCGTGCAGACCCTTCGCCAGATCATCCGTCAGTGCGCGCCGGCGCTGCCTCGACTCGTCATCGCGGACAAACCGGCGTACAAGGTCCGCGGCTACTATCTCGACGCTACGCGCGGCCGCGTCCCCACGCTCGACTGGCTGAAAACATGGGCCGACCGGCTGTGCCTGTACAAGTACAACCAGCTTCAGCTATACATCGAGCACACGTTCATGTTCGACGATCTGAGCGAGACTTGGCGCGGCACCAGCCCGCTCAAGCCCGCCGACATCATCGCGTTCGATGAATACTGCGCGCGGCTCGGCATCGAGCTGGTGCCGTCGGTCTCGACTTTCGGACACCAGTACATGGCGATGCGCACGCGCGAGCTGCGCCATCTCGGCGAGTTTCCCGAGGACGCCGACCGTCGGTACGGTTTCGTGGAGCGGCAGCGTCACCACACGCTCAACATCACCGAACCGGAGTCCCTCGCGTTCTCGTTCAAGCTGATCGATGCTTACATGCAGCTGTTCCGCACACGCAAGTTCAACATTTGCGGCGATGAGACGTTCGACTTGGGTCGCGGCCGTTCCAAGCCCGAAGCCGAACGCCGCGGCGTGGCCGCGATGTACGCCGACTTCGTATCGCAGCTGTGCCGTCACTTGTCTGAGCGCGGCCGCGAGCCGATGTTCTGGGGCGACATCGCTGTGGAGATGCCGCAGATCCTCGGCCTGTTGCCGGATAACGTCACGCTGCTCAACTGGCTGTACGCGCCGGGCATCGGCGAAGACAAGGTACGCCTCGTCGCGCAGGCCGGGGCCCCGCAGTACGTGTGCTCGGCGGTGTGGTGCTGGAATGCGCTGCTGCCGCGCCTCGACGACTCGTGGAACAACATCTCCCGACTCGCGCGCTACGGCGTGAAGTACGGTGCGGTTGGGTACCTGGTGACCGACTGGGGTGATTACGGGCATGTCAACGACCCGCGCATGGCGGTTTCCGGCATGATATTCGGCGCGCAGTGCGCGTGGAATCCGATGGCTCATATCCAGGGTGAGGCCGGGTGCGGCGACGGCGAAGAAGGCTCTGCTGCCGGTTATGCCGATGCCGCCGCCGATGTCGTCCGCGAGAACAAGGCCGCCGCGGACGGGGATTCCCCGGCGCCGCTCCCGTCGAGCTCGGAAAGCGACGATTACACCGGTGGCGCGGCCGACGCGATTGCGGGCGCGCCGGCCGGCGGCGATGGGTCGTGTGCCGAGATGTGCCGTCGCGTGGCCGAGGTCGAATACGGCGACCGTTCGGGCGGCATAGTCGAGGCACTGCGAGATGCCGCCTGTCGTGTGGCGTTCGGCTGGGATGACATGGTCTGGTACTGCGAGCTGGATGAAGGCGACGGACGGATGAATCGCGATGCCGCATCGGCGATGCATCTCGGCGTGCATGGGTTCAGCGGGGAATACGGGCGGGAGTGGGAGGCCCGACTGCTGGGCAGTGCCGATCTTGATGAGGCTCGGCGCACGATGCTGCAAGGGCTGTCGCCGCATATCGTCCGCGCGGCCGAGGCGAACGAGGCGCTGCTGTGCGACGCCATGCGACTCGGCGCCGCCGCCGGTCGCGCATCGCGTTTGGGTGCGGCTCGGCGTGATGTGCCGGCGATGCTGGCCGCCATCGAGGGGCAGCGCTGGTTCAACTTGGTCGGCTTGTGCCTTGCGCGGCGGCATGACGTCATCACGGTCGATGCCGGCGATATCGCCCGCGCGTCGGCCGGATTGATCGAACCGGACGCAGGCTCTTCCGCAGGGCCGGAAGCCGTGCAGGATGTCTCGATTCGAGTGGCACGTGGTCTGGAGCGCTGGTTCGAGACCTACTGCGACTTGTGGCGTTCTGTCAGCGCGGAATCGGAATTGGCCCGCATCGCCTCCATCGTGTGGCGCTGTGCCGACGCCCTGCGTTCATAAACCCAAGCGCACATCAGAGGCGGGGCGTCGCGCGGTAGTGGCATGAGCCGGTCGTTGTTGCCGTGCCGGCGCTCGCTGGCTGAGACGGCGCGAAAATGCGATCCATGCCGGGTCTCATATGTGAGATCCGGCATTTCGTTGTGCCGCAAGGCATCGTCGCCTCGTGCAGTGGCGTTTTTCAGGTCCTGACAGGCGAGCTTGCCGGGTATCTGCGCTTCAAGGGGGTGATTTTCGGTCGCCGGAACATCTATCTGCATTTCAAGGGGTTGCGGCACAGAGGCATCCGAGGTATATGAGCCATTCACTTATTGGAATGACGCGGTTCTAGCAGTGTTCCTACTTGGTCACCAACCCCTTGAAACGTAGATAGATGTTCGGGAAGTCGAAATCACCCCCTCGAAATGCAGATAGCCGTGTAATCCACGCCTTTCGCGCAATATTCGTGCCGCTCAGGGCACCGACATCGAGTTTTTCAGCTCTCGTCGTCGGGCAGCGCCATGTCGCTGGAGCCGAATCGCGGCCCGCTGGTCGATTCGCGCTGCATTAGCTGCGGCGGATACGCGGTGTGCGCCGGAAGCCAGTGTTTGCTGCTGGCACTGACGCTGATGAGTCGCAGCGCTTCATGGGCGATGAGCCGGCACGGCGGGAGAATCGACGAGAGCGGCGGGTCGGCGATGGCCGCCGCGGGGGAGTCGCCCGACCCAATGACCTTGACCTCGTCCGGCACACGGATTCCCAGTTGGTTCAGCGCCATCAGCGCTCCGATCGCCACATCGTCGGTGGCGCAGATGAGCGCGTTCGGGCGGTTGCCCTTGTCCCCGAACAGTCTCATAACGTCGTGATACCCGCGCTTCGCGGAATTGTCGCCGAACGTGGTCCAACCCGGTTCGGTCATCAGGTTCATGACCCTCGTTGACGTCTGCAACGTGGCGAACAGCTCGGCGGCGCTGGCGGAGTTGACGTTGCCGCTGAGGAATGCGATGGAGTTGGCGTTGTACTCTGCAAGGTGCGAAAGCATCAGCTTCATGGAGGCGCTTTCGTCGACGCCAACCCAGTTCACGTGGAAGGACGTGGAGTGGCCGAACGCCTGAACCAGCGAGGTCATGCCGACGTGGTCATTCAGGAACGCTGCGGTGTTGGCGTCTTGCGGCGGCATGACCACCAGCCCGTCGACCCGGCGGGCGAGCATGGCTTCGATGCGTTCCGTCTGGGTTCGCTGGTCGTCGCCGAGGCCCAGCAGCAGCTGGCGTCCCGAGCGGTTGACTTCGGGCTCCAACTCCGCGAGCAGTCGGGCTGCCAGAGGGTCGGTCGGGCCGGGCATGATGAGGCCGATGGTATTGGTCGTGTCGCTGCGCAGTGCGCTGGCGGCGGAGTTGGCCTGATAGTTGAGCTGTTCCGCCGCGTCCCGCACGCGTTTCGTGATGTTGTCGTCTTTGGTGCGGCGCCCTGAAAGAACGCGGGAGACAGTGGCTTTGGATACGCGCGCCAATGCGGCGACGTCGGTGATGGAACTCGTTGAGCTCATCGTTCATCACCTCGGATTGTCTGCTTCGATTACTTCTGCCGGGCACCGCGTCGCTGCCCGTTGTATATAGGATACATGAACGCACATTGCGCTCATTGGTCGCCGCGATGCCGTATGGGCGTGATTATTGCCAATGTTTCCAGTGGACAGACGTAATGGTTTCTGTATAGATCATACCATTTCATTACAAAATTGAGAAATCGGTTTCCGGGTTTACTAAGCGGATTTTAGGGTGTATAGTGACGGATGAAAGAAACGATTTGCTCGCGATGGTGTCAGCAAATCACCAACCCATCCAGCGGTGGATGGCTCAGCACGGAGGAGATGCTATGGTCGCCGATATTGACGGGTTCCTGCCGGACAGCGCGTTTCTGCTCGACGTTCCCGCCACCGATTGGAAAGATGCCATCCGGCTTGCCGGCAAAGGACTGGTGGCGGCTGGTTTCACCACCGACGCGTATACGGATCAGATGATCGAGACGGTCGAGAAAATGGGCCCGTACATCGTCATCGCCCCGGGTCTCGCGCTCGCGCACTCCCGCCCGTCCGAGGCCGTGCTGAAGACCGGCCTGAGCTGGGTGCGCCTGTCCACGCCGGTGAAGTTCGGCAACAAGGCCAACGACCCGGTATCGCTGGTCATCGGTCTGGCCGGTCATGACGAGAACGAGCACATCACCGTGATGTCCGCCATCGCCTCGGCACTGATCAATCCCAAGAAGACCGCGGCGCTCGCCACGGCCCCCACGCCGGAAGCCATCCGCGACATCCTGCATCAATAGCAGGGCGGCGCAACCCGGGCCGGGCCGCCGGCGAGCGGCACACCCACACTTCCATAACTGAATCCAATAACTGAAACCCAATGGCTGCGCGGCAGTCATTCCAACGAAAGAAACGAGGGAATCATGAACATCCTCTGCGTATGCGGCAACGGCATCGGCACATCGGTGCTGTTGAAGGTCAATGTCGAATCGGTCGCGGCCGATCTTGGCGTCGATGTCAATGTCACCACCTCCGATGCGGGCAGCGCCAAGGGCACCGCCAACATGAACGATCTGGTGCTCACCTCCGCCGAGCTCGCGCCCGAGCTGGAAGGCACCACCACGCCCGTCGAAGTCATCACGAACTTCATGGACACCGACGAGATTAAGTCGGTGCTGGAGAAGTACGCCGACTGAGACGCGCCCCGTTACGGCCGGCGTGAGATGCCGGCCAGAAACCATGACAAGAAAAGAAGGAATCCATGAACGTTGTCGTTCAAGTGCTGAATTTCATCAGCCAGGAAATACTGAATGTGCCGGCGTATCTGATTGGCATCATCGCGGCCATCGGCCTGATCGCACTGAAGCGCAGCGCCGGGCAGGTCGTGTCGGGCGCCCTGAAGGCGGCCATGGGCTACCTGATCCTGGGTGCCGGCGCTACCGTTGTCACCTCGGCTCTGGCCCCGTTCGGCGACCTGGTGCTCAAGTCCACCGGCGCGCACGGCGTCGTGCCCACCAATGAGGTCATCACCGCGCAGGCGTCCAGCCAGTACGGCGCCTCCTCGGCGTACATCATCGTGCTCAGCTTCATCGTGATGCTGCTGCTCGCGCGGTTCACCCCGCTGAAATACATCTTCCTGACCGGCCACCACATGGTGTTCATGTCCACCATGCTGGCCGTGGTGCTGTCCGTGGGATTCGGCACGGACCACCAGCTGCTCATCGTGATCATCGGCGCCATCCTCATGGGCGTGATCATGGTGGTCATGCCGGCGTTCGCGCAGCCGTTCATGAACAGGGTGACCGGTAGCGACAAGCTGTCGATCGGCCACTTCAACACCCTCGGCTACATTGTCTCCGGTGCTGTCGGCGCCGGCGTGGGCAAGAAGTCGAAGTCCACTGAAGACATCAACTTCCCGAAGGGCCTGAGCTTCCTGCGTGACTCCATGGTCTCCACCACGCTGCTCATGGTCGTGCTGTACCTGGTCTTCTCCGTGTGGGCCGCCATCGTGCTGCCGGCCAAGGAAGCGTTCAAGATCTTCTCCACCAACCCCGACAACTACGGTTCGTTCTTCATGGCCGCGTTCGCGCAGGCCCTGCAGTTCGGCATCGGCGTGAGCATCATCCTCTACGGTGTTCGTATCATCCTCGGTGAACTCGTCCCCGCCTTCCAGGGCATTGCGAACAAGGTCGTGCCCGGCGCCCGCCCGGCGCTGGACATCCCGATCGTGTTCCCGTACGGCGCCAATGCTTCGCTGATCGGCTTCCTCGGCTCCTTCGTCGGTGGCCTGGTGGCTCTGGCGATCATCGCCGTGTGGCTCGGCCCGGTCTGGGGCGTCGCGCTGATCCTGCCCGGCATGGTGCCTCACTTCTTCGATGGTGGTGGTGCTGGTGTGTTCGGCAACGCCACGGGTGGTCGTATCGGTGCCGTTGTCGGCTCGTTCATCAACGGCCTGCTGATTACCTTCCTGCCGGCCGCGCTGATGACCGTGATGGGCAGCTTCGGTCTGGCCAACTCCACCTTCGGTGACGCCGACTTCTGCTGGTTCGGTACGATTACCGGCAACATGGCTCACCTCGGTCCTGTCGGTGGCGCCATCTGCCTGCTGATCTTTGCCGCGGTGCTCTTCGCCGCCGCGTGGATCTGGCAGGTCAAGGTCGTCAACACCGGCTGGACTCCGGGTGCCAAGCACGCCGAGTACATCGAGCAGGTGAAGGCCGAGGAGAAGGCCGCCAAGGCCGCTGCTCGCGCCGCCAAGAAGGCCGCTGCGGAAGCGTGATACTGTTCCGCCGCCGCTGAGCGATTATGCGGGAGCGTGAGGGTGCGAGTGCCCTTGCGCTCCCGTTTTTGTGTGTGGGAAGGCGTGAGATCGCGGGTGGTTTCGCGGAGTGCGCAGTATTGTGCTCCCGCTAGCGGGAGCTGTTGAGCGCAGCGAGACTGAGGGTGGTTCTGTGCAGTGGCTGGTCAGACCACCCCCAGTCGCTGCGCGGCGGCCCCCGCCAGCGGGGGCGTTGTATTCCTTGCCTCATGCTGACTGGGGGCAGCGTCTGCGACAATGGCTCGTATGCCATTGTCCAATCAGCGTCGTCATGCCCGAGAAGCACCCGCGTCCGCCTCAGCTGCCGCCGCGTCGACCGTGCTTGAGGTGGACGGCCTGCAATTGCATGTGACGCGCAAGCGCATCAAGAACCTCTATCTGCGTATCAAGCCGCCTCTGGGAACCGTCGAGGTGTCGGCGCCGATGCGCATGAGCCAGCGTCAGATCATTGGTTTCGCTCATGAACGGCACTCGTGGATCGTGCAACAGCAGCGGCGTATGGCCGAGGCCCGACGGATGTCATTGCGGCAGGCCGAGACGTTGACGCCCCTCCCCAGCGCTCCCGCCGGTGATGGAGGGCATGCCGCTGGCGATGGCCGCCGGGGCGGCGATCAGCCGCAGCTCCCCATGTTCGACCGTTCGGCCATGTGGACCGATGAGCGCAAACATGCCGCCGCGGCCGCGATCGATGCCGCGCTTCCGGGGCTGTTGCGCAAGTGGGCGCCCATCGTCGGGCGTTCGCCGAGCCATGTCACCTTGCGGGTCATGACGTCGCGCTGGGGGTCATGCACGCCGAAAACCGGGCGTATCCGGCTGAATCTTCAGCTTGGTCTGATGGAGCCGCGATTTTTGGAGTACGTTCTCGTCCATGAAATGACCCATCTGTGGGCCAATGGTCACGGGGCTGATTTTCAGCGGCGGATGAGCGCTTATCTGCCGAGCTGGCGTGAGCTGCGCCGTGAACTCAACAAGCGCGTACTGCTGTGAAACATATCGTGAAACATGCTGGCCGACATGTCGCGGCAGCAAAACAAATGATGGCGGCGGCTCAGCATTGCCACTGAACCGTCGCCATCATTGATGTGCATCTTTTGCGTCAGACCCTGCCGGTGTGCATGGGAGCGGGCATTCCCCCGCCATGCACGCTGCCTGCTGTCTGCCGCGATCTATCGCGTCACGCCAGATGCGAACGCATGAACCACTGGAACTTCTCAAGCTCCTGCACGTGGTCCTGGATGATGTTGGAGCTGATCACGTCCAGCTCGTCCAGCTCGGCGATGGCCTTGCGGTCATCGGCGATGAACACGTCGTAATACTCGATCAGGGCCTCAAGGTACTTCTCGGTGCCGGCGCGACCGTCGACGTCGAACGGCTTCCAGGTGCGGTTGCGGGTGATGGCATCGGCGCGGCCGTCAGGCGTGCCGCCCAGCGTGGCGATGCGTTCGGCGGTCTCATCGGCCTGCGCGAGCACTGCCTCGACCTCAGGGTCGAGCATCTCGTGCACGGCGATGAAGTTGGGCCCGGTCACGTTCCAGTGAGCGTGCTTCAGGACCAGCGCGGCCTCCTGCTCCTGGCTCAGTCGGTTCTGCAGAATGGCAATGGCCTTCTCGGAGGCGGCTTCGTCCAGCCCCGGCACAACGAATGCAAGTGTCATATTCGTTCCTTCCTTCTGGGATATCAGTCACCCTCCAGTCTATCGATGAAGCTTGCGAGATGTGTCAGCCGCCAGCATAGTTATCGCTCACAGTGAGCGACGTAACAGAAACGTAGGCTGATGATCATCAGCGGTACAGGTCGGGTGGAATCAGTGTGCCACACAATGCGATTTCGGGCCGTTTTTACGCTGGTGTGGCACGGACTGGGCTGAGAGATGGGACATGCGGCGGTGCGACTAGGCAAGGCATGTGCAGCGGGGTAACACGAAACACGGCAGACGGCGTGACTGGACGTAGCTGCACATTCAGCAGGTACAATACAGCAGGTCAATTCGCGTCAGTCAATGCGGTCAGTCGCCACTCGCCGTCATCCGCGTCGGTGCCGGCGGACACACTGGAGTAAACAGCCGGGACCCCGCGGCGAAAAGGAGCGTGCAGATATGGTCGATTCGCGTCGCGATGTGGCTGGCCAGGCCGGCCGGAGCCCCAGCCCATCCGTGCAGGCTACCATGATTGGTCTGATGGCGATTCTGCTGTGGAGTCTGATGACCGGGCTGGTTCGCGTGGTCGCCGATGCGTTCGGCGCGACGCTGGGATCGGCGTTGATATACACCTGCGGCGTGGTGCTGCTGCTGGTTTTTCGCCGGCCGGCACCGTTGCGCAAGTATCCGCGAACGTATCTGATCGTCGGCGGCCTGCTGTTCGTGTTCTATGAGTCGTCGATTTCCTTGTCGATCGGGCTGGCGTCTTCGGCGGCCTCGTCGGTGGAGGTCAGTCTGGTGAACTACCTGTGGCCTACAATGATGGTGTTGCTGGCGGCGGCATTCGTACCGAGCGGCGAGAAGCGTTCGGCGCGGAACGAGGGGATAGGACGGGAACCTGCAGCGCCCAGCGACGCGCAGGCTCAAGATGACTCGGTCCAGTGCGGCACAAACTGCAGCGCCGGCAAGCCGCCCCGCCATTCTCGTGGCCGCGCGGTGCTCCGCGTATTGCCTGGCGCTGTCGTCGCCACCGCCGGCGTGATACTGGCGGTCGGCGGCAACAGCGGCTTGGACTGGGCGCTCGCCGCAGGGCATGTCGCGGCGAATCCACTGCCGTATCTGCTGGCATTTGCGGGCGCGCTCGCATGGTCGGTGTATGCGGTGTTCACGCCCGCGCTGTCCAAGGGATTCGACGGTACGTCCGTATTCTTCCCCTTTGTGGCCGTGGCGCTGTGGATCATCCACTTCGCTTCCGGCCAAGGTTGGCCGTCTGCCGCGCCGTCGGTTTGGGGCTGCTTGGCTGTGGTGGCGGCCGCGGCGGTCATCGCTGGCGGATACGCCTGCTGGGGCTATGGAATCTTGCGCGGCAGCATGAGCACGCTTGCGATGGCCTCTTACGCCACGCCCGTGCTGTCCACGGCAGCCAGCGCGGTATTGCTGGGGTTGTCTTTGACGTTGCCGTTCTGGTGCGGCGCTCTGCTGGTCGCAGCCGGTTCGATCATCAACTGGTGGATTTCCTCGCAGCGCCGATGATCGGCAATGGCCGGCGACCTCCCGCCCGCGCCGCGCCGCGCTATTCGGCGGAAACCGGCGCGTGGTCAGGGGCGCCGGCCTTGCGCACCTCGATGGTTTCGATACGGCGGCCGTCGACCTTGGTGACGGTCATGTCGTACCCGTCGTCGGAGTGCAGCACATCGCCCTCGGCACCCATCTTGCCGGTGTGTGCGAGGAAATAGCCGGCGACGGTCTCGTACGGGCCGTCCTCCAGTTCGATGCCGGTCAGATCGGCGAAGTCCTCGATGGTCATGCTCGCGTCGATGGTGGCGACGCCGCTCACGAATGCGGGCTGCTCCTTGCGCTCGCCGCCCGGTTCGCTGGGCAGGTCGTATTCGTCGCGGATGTCGCCGACGAGCTCTTCGGTCATGTCCTCCAGCGTCACGATGCCGTCGGTGCCGCCGTACTCGTCGATGACCACAGCCAAGTGGATGCCGCGCTTGCGCAGCAGTTCGAGGCTTGGCAGCAGCTTGGACGTGCCGGGCAGCGAAATGCCTTCTCGCGTCACGTCGGCCACGGTCGTCGCGTTGGGGTCGCGCACGTCCAGCAGGTCGCGCACATGCACGAAGCCGATCACGTCATCGAAATCCCTGCCGGTCACCGGATAGCGGGAGTACGGCATCTCGCGCACGTACGCCGCCGCGTCCTTGATGCTCTGCGAACCGTCGAGGAACACGACATCGGCGCGCGGACGCATGACCTCGGCGACGATGGTCTCGGACGCGTCGAACACGTCGTCGAGGATCGTGCGCTCGTCTTTGCTCAGCGACGTGTTCGTGTTGACGAGCACGCGCAGCTCCTCGTCGGAGACCTCGCTTTCGGTCTCGTTCGGGTCGAAGCCGAGCAGGCGCACGATACCGTTCGTGTTCTTGCCGATGAGCCAGATGATCGGCTTGCAGACCTTGGCGAACACGTCGATCGCGGGCACTACGGCGCGGGCGATCTGTTCGGTGCGCTGCATGGCGATGCGCTTCGGCACCATTTCGGAGATGACTATCGAGCAGTACGAGATGATCAGCGTCAGAACGATGGTGGTCAGCGGTGCGGCGATGTTCGCCGGCACGCCCCAGCTTTTCACGACGGGCACGATGAACGGCGAAATCGACGATTCGCCGAACGATGCGGACAGGAAGCCGGAGAGCGTCACGCCGATCTGCACGGTGGACAGGAACTTGTTGGGGTCGCGTGCGATTGCCGCCACACGTGCGCCACGGGCGTCCTCCTGTTCCATTTGATCGATCTGGGATCCGCGCAGGGAGACCAAGGCCAATTCGGTGCCGGAGAAGATGGATCCGAGCACTAGGAATATGAAGATCAGAAGGATGTTTAAACCAAGTGACATGGACTCTACTGTAGGGGGGTGGCACGTCAATTGTCGCAGCGAATCATTCTCAGTAAGAAAGGTGCGAGCCTGCCCGCGCCCGAAACGAACATCAAAATCGACAAAGTCCCGAGATGCCGCCCTTTATGGTTTTGTGCGCTTGTGCGCAAATGTGAGAAATCCTCGCACCTTTCTTATTGAGAACCGTTCGCTGCGACTTGCCGGCCGGTCACTTGCATCCGCAGGACTGCCTGGTGACGAGTTCGGCGGCGATGAGCTGCACGTCGGGCGTGTGCGCGGGGTCGAGCGCCGCGTTGACCGCGCAGCGGGCGAGCTCGGCGGTGTTCTGCTTGATGGCGGTCAGTTGCGGCCACGCATACAGGGATTCGACGGTGCCGTCGAAGGTGATGACGGCGATGTCTTCGGGGATGCGCAGGCCGCGTTCGTGAATCGCGCGCAGGGCTCCGAGTGCTTCAAGGTCCGACGCCGCGAAGATCGCGTCTGGCGGGTTGTCGCTTTCCAGCAGCGCTGCGGTGGCTTCGTGGCCGCCTTCTCGTGTGAACCGTGACCGGCGGATAGGCCCAGTGGGTAGCCCGGCCTGCCGGAACGCCTGGTTCCAGCCCTGCACTCGCCAGTCGGGGGAATTGGGGTCGTCGCCGTAGATCATGGCCGTGTTCGTGCGGCCGTGCTCGATCAGGTGCTGCACCGCAAGACCCACGGCCGCGCGGAAATCGGTGGATACGCATTTCATGTTGGGCACTGGATCGGGATGGTCCATGAGGATGATGCGCTGGCTTTGGCCGGACAGCGCGCCGAGCTCGGCATCGGTCTGCGCGGAGGAGACGAACATCGCGTCGACGTTGCGCTCGACGAGTTCGTTGATGCGGAGGCGCTCGCCTTGCGGGTCGCCTCGCGACAGGTTGATGATCAGCGCCCGTTCGCGTTTGGATGCAGCGGCTTCGAGCTGGTCGGTGAATTCGGCGAAGTATGGGTTCGAGAAGTCGGGCACGATGACGCCAAGCGTGTGCGTGGTGCCGGTCTTGAGGGCTCGGGCGACGGAGTTGGGGTGGTAGTCGAGCCGCTGCGCCGCGTTGAACACCCGCTGCGCGGTGTCCGGTGAGATTTTCTTGGGACTGCCGTTGAGCGCGTAGCTGACGACGGCGGTGGAGACGCCTGCGGGACGCGCCATGTCGAAACGGGTGGGGCGTTGCCGTTGCGGATGCGGCATCTCGAATGCGTCACGCTGTGCGGGGTGCGTCACTGTGTGCGCCCTTGCAGCGTGACGCATATTGTATAACCATTGGAAAATAAGGGTTTTACTGACGCGTCACTGTGTACGGGGCCGCACAGCGTGACGCTACCCGCACACAGTGACGCGAAATGCGGCGATAAGTCACGCTCCCGTCAGAAGCTCAGTACCTCGACCTTGCCGGTGGACAGCTGGTAGCGGGCGCCTACGATCATCAGTCGATCATGCGCCAGCGCGTCCTGAATGATTCCGCTGCGCGTGACCAGCTCTTCGATGGTACGCGCCACATGTACGCGTTCGAAGTCCTCGCTCGTATCCAACTCGGCCTCCCGCGCCTGCCATACCGACATGCCGACCGAGCGCAGCACAATCGAATCCGAGCTGGCGATGCGCTCATCCAATTCGGCCATCGCATCAGCGGACTCCAACGAGCTCTCCGGGTCGCTCGTGCTGTCGGCGATCAGCGCGTCAAGTTGTTCGGCGCCCAGCGCCACCGCCCCGCAGCCTTCATGACCCATGATCATGAGCAGGCTGACGTGCAGATGATCCACGGCATATTCCAGCGATGCCAATACCGCGTCGTCGATGATCTGCCCGGCCGTGCGGATCGTGAACAGGTCCCCGAGCCCCGCGTCGAAGATGATTTCCGGCGGAACGCGCGAATCGGAGCATGACAATACCGCCGCGTCGGGGTTCTGCCGGTCGATCAGTGATTCGCGAGTCTGCATGTCCTGCCACGGGTGCTCGCTGTGCCCTTCGGCGAACCGCCGGTTTCCCGCCAGCATGCGGCTAAGCGTCGAGTTCGCGGTGGATTCCTGATCCGGGTCTTCCTCTGCCATGACATCTCCGTTCCGAGTCTCAGGTTCGCGTCGGGTCGGCGTGTATGTGCCTGTATGTGTGAGCATAGCGGAAACCTGTTTGATAAGTATGAAATATCCAAGGAACGTTCATCACCTCTGCTCATAGCGAAACCGCGGATCGGGCGCGGCTGTTTTTACCGGTTTGTGAGCGCAAACTGTGATGATTGTCATGAAGAAACCCTCGTGCGTCCGTATCGGCGAAAGCCGCTTGACGTTACGATGGGGAGACGCAATGACCGGATTGCGTGGAAAGGAACGATGATGACACTGCTTCAGCATGAACTCACTGATTTTACGGTGCAGGCTTTTCAGAACAACGAATTCCATGAGGTGACCAAGGCGGACGTGCTCGGTCACTGGTCGGTGTTCTTCTTCTACCCGGCGGACTTCACGTTCGTGTGCCCGACCGAGCTGGAGGATCTCGCTGCCAAGTACGAGGACTTCAAGAAGATCGGCTGCGAGATCTACTCGGTCTCCTGCGACACCCACTTCGTGCACAAGGCTTGGCACGACGCCAACGAAAAGATCGCGAAGATCCAGTACCCGATGCTTGCCGACCCCACCGCACTGCTCGCGAAGGACCTCGACACCTACAACGAGGCCGACGGCGTGGCCGAGCGCGGTGACTTCATCGTGAACCCGGAGGGCAAGGTCGTGGCCTACGAGGTCATCTCCTCCAACGTCGGCCGTAACGCCGACGAGCTGCTGCGCCGCGTGCAGGCCTCGCAGTTCGTCTACGAGCACGGCGACCAGGTGTGCCCGGCCAAGTGGACCCCCGGCGAGGAGACCATCGAGCCGAGCCTCGACCTCGTCGGTCTCCTCTGATTTCCCGCCTCACTGACGGGCTGAGTTGTCAAGCAAACAGCAGAGCTGTTTGTAGGCGAAGGCGAGCCGACAGGCAAGCACAACAGGCTGCGGCTGGAGGCCGTCCCTGATCGCAGGGGCTGGAGGGCTGTCGGTAGCGGTCAGAGTTGGCTGGGGATCGCCAACTCTCTCGCCCCCGCTGGCGGGTAGCGATGTAAGGCGAGTGGCCTCTCCACCCCCGCTGGCGGGGGGGCGACTGGGGGTGGTCGCGGTGATAGGCGAACTACCCCACCCGCTTCGCGGGAGCCCCGCCGGCAGGGGCATATGCATATGTAAGGAGTTCCATATCATGACCCAGATCAACCGAAGCGATCTGTATGACGTTGTTGTCATCGGTGGCGGCCCTGCGGGACTCACCGCCGGCCTGTATCTCGCTCGCGCCCGCTATCGCGTGCTGATTCTCGAAAAGGATGATTTCGGCGGGCAGATCACCATCACCGACGAAGTCGTCAACTACCCGGGCGTCGGCCGTACGTCCGGTCGTGCGCTCACACAGACCATGCGCAACCAGGCCAAGGATTTCGGCGCGGAATTCCTCTCAGCCGAGGCTACCGGCCTTGACGTGAACGGTGACATCAAGACCGTGCACACGTCGCGCGGTGACCTGAAAACGTTCGGCATCCTGATTGCCACCGGAGCCAGCCCACGCAAGCTTGGTTTCGCCGGCGAGGCCGAGTACGCTGGCCGCGGCGTGGCCTACTGCGCCACATGCGACGGCGAATTCTTCACCGGCAGGGAGGTGCTGGTCGTCGGCGGCGGTTTCGCCGCGGCAGAGGAATCCGTGTTCCTGACCAAATACGCCTCCAAAGTCACGGTGCTCGTCCGCGAACCGGACTTCACCTGCGACGCGGCGGTGGCTGCCGAAGCCAAGAACAACCCGAAAATCGACGTGCGCTACAACGTCGAGCTCAAAGGCGTCACCGCCGGCCAGGGCGGGCTGCGCGAGGCGACGATCCTCGACCGCCGAACCGGTGAGACGGAATCGTGGAAGCCATCCGACGACGGCACGTTTGGTGTCTTCGTGTTCGCCGGATACGTGCCGGCCACCGAGCTCGTGCGCGGTGTCGTCGAACTGGACGACCACGGCTACGTGGTCACGCGCGGATACCTCGAGACCTCGGTGCCGGGCGTGTACGCGGCCGGTGACCTGCGCGTCAAGAACCTGCGTCAGGTCGTCACCGCCACCGCCGACGGTGCCATCGCCGCAGTGGAACTGGAGCGGTACGCCAAGCAGATGAGCGAGAAAACCGGTCTTGTGCCGCCTCGCCCGACCGCATCCGCATATGAGCAGGCCGAAGCGCAGACCGCGGCTGCCGCCAATAGTGCTGCCACTGCCGGCACCACGCCCGCCCCGGCTCCTGTCAAGCGCAGCGCCGATACCGCCGCTGCGGCGGCCGCCGCCAAAAAGCCCGGCGAGCTCTTCTCCGCCGCCATCAAGCAGCAGCTCGGCGTGGTCTTTGGCCGTATGACCCGCCCGGTCACGCTCGTCCTCGAACTGGACGATACGCCATTGTCGACGGAATTGCAGGGATTCATCGGCGAGATGGTGGCGCTGTCGAACGGCAAACTGAATTCGGTCGCGGTCGATGCGGCGGGTGTGATCACCGCTGAGGACGGTTCCAGCGCGCCAACGTCGTTGACGGTCGGCGAGCCGTTGGCCGTCACATTGCCGGATGGCGCCGAACTGCCGGTATATGGTTCGTTGGATGATTCCGGTCGTGCGCAGTTCGACGTAGCAGGGGTGCTGCCGTCTGCGCGGCCTGTCGTGCGCATGTGCGTGCCGGCCGAGAATTCCGACGCCGGTACGTTGCTGTTCACCGGCTTGGCCTTCCACGGTGTACCGTCCGGTCACGAGTTCAATTCGTTCGTGCTCGGCCTGTACAACGCCGCGGGTCCGGGCCAGCCTCTGGACGATGACCTCAAGGCTCGCGCCGAGGCCATTGACACGCCGATCGACGTGATGATCCTCGTCTCGCTCACCTGCACGATGTGTCCGGAAACCGTACTGGCCGCGCAGCGCATCGCGTCGCTGAACCCGAACGTGCGTGCCGAAGCCTACGACGTCGCGCACTTCCCCGAGCTCAAGGACCAGTATGGCGCGATGAGCGTCCCCTGCATCGTCATCAACCAGCCCGGCGGCGAGCAGAAGGTCGAATTCGGCAAGAAGAGTGTCCCGCAGATGTTGACATTGCTCGGCGCATAGCGGGCGCTGTGACCGGCGTTATCCTTTCATCCCCTTTCAATAATTCTTACATGTTAGAATACTCCGTTAACATGTTAGAACTCCGTTGACCGTGGCCGGCGGACATGGTGCTTTCGACGCGCCACACGGCATCAATAAGGGGGCCCGCTAGGCGCAGGCCCCCGGATCAGTCAACTATGAGAGTCTATTGTCGCGGATGTGGGCAGTTACCTCGTTCTTGGCCGAATACTGTCCGGGGCGATTCAGGAAGTGATTTACTTTCAGTATCTGAAGCCCCTCCGCCTTGCGTTACGGTTCAGGCCCCGATGGATCTCTTGCCCTCGCCGTTCCTGCCGCCGAGATACTTGACCAGGCTGATGCTGATCAGAGCCAGGGCGAACAGGCCGGTGAGCACCGGAATCAGCGCGGCGTAGCGATGGGCCTGATCGGGCGTGTGCGTGACCACGAACGAGGCCAGCTGGTTGCCGGACAGGCCGGCGAACGCCCAGGCGCTCAGCGCGAGACCGTGCGTGGTGGAGACGGTCTTGGTGCCGAAGTGCTGGTCGAGCAGCACCGGCAGCGTCGAGAAACCGCCGCCGTAGCCAGCGTTGATGAGGAACAGCATGGCCAGCACGGCCCACAACAGCGCATTGTTGATGCTGTTGGTGAAGATCTGCAGCAGGCATACCGCGATCGACATGATGAAGATCACCTGATAGACGGTCTCGCGGCGCTTCAGGTGGTCGGAGAGCGTGGAGAAGCCCACGCGGCCGGCCGTGTTGAACACGGAGTCCACGGCGAGCACCAGGCCGATGATGCCGGCGATGGCGGCGGCGAACTTGGCGGGGCTCAGGCCGGCATACTGCGGGAAGGCCTTGAGCACATCGTGCAGGATGTCCTTCTCCTGGCTGATAAGCGCCAGACCGCAGGTGATATTGATGTAGAAGGCGATCCAGATGCCCCAAAACACGGGCTTCCTGAGAATCTCCGCGCGGCTTACATGCGAGGTCACGGGATCGTAGACCCAGTCGGCCGGACGCTTGATGAGCAGGAAACCGAAGAACATCATCACCGCATAAATCACGGCGAGGATGAAGAACATGTTGACCAGCCCCACCGTGCCGATCAGGTACTCCATCAACGGGCTGGCGATGGCCTTGGCCAGGCCGAAGCCGGCGACGGCGATGCCGGTGGCAAGGCCCTTGTTATCGGAGAACCAGAGCATCAGGTTCTTGACCGGGGTCAGGTAGCCGACGCCCAGGCCGATGCCCATGATCGCGCCGTAGCAGATGAACACACCCGGCAGGAATCCCAGTGCGATGCTCACGCCCGTGCCGGCGAAGCCGACCACGAAGCAGACCATGGAGACGAGTGCGGATTTCTTGATGTTTTTCTCCACCATGGGGCCGGCGAATGCGGCTGACATGCCGAGGAAGAAGATGGCGAGCGAGAAGCCCCATTCCACGGAGGCCGGGCTGGCGTTGAGCCTGTCGGCGATGAGCTGCTTGAACACGCTCCAACAGTAGACGGTACCGATTGGGATATGAATCAGCAATGCGGGGATGATTGCGCTGGTCCAACGATTCTCGGTAAACCTTGCCATTCGGTAGGATCCTTTCGTAACTGGCTGTACGATGACCTGCCGGCCTGAACAAGAGCCGCATCGCTCACTCAAGGCACATCATGCAGGACTGTTCGTGAACATGCGAACAATTCACTGAACATCGTTGGTGTGCATTCTATCAGCGTTCCAGCTCTTGTCGACGCCGACAGCGCTACTATAACGCCACTTCGCTGGTGGGATTGCCGATGATTGCGGTCTTGATCCGTGAACTTATTCACATCGGAAATGATTATGAAATCGTATCAATGTGATTGATAGGGGGGGGTAACGCGAAAGCCCCACCCGTGTAGGGCAGAGCTTTCGCGATATGTGCTGATATAAAACGGAGCCTCCGCTCGTCGCGGAGGCGCTGTGCTGCGGTGAACTTTGCGCGCGCAAAGCTATTGCACAAAGCCCACCGCTACGTTTTGGCCTTGGAAAGCCCACCGGGCTTTCCAAGCGGTGTTGGCCGCGCATGCGGCCCAACACCGGCCAAAACGTCAGCCCGTGTTCTGCAGGCCGGCGGCGACACCGGAGACGGTGCACAGGATCAGATAGATGAATCCCGCCTGCTGGCTCTTGCTGAGCTCTTCCTTGTCCACCTTCTTGCGCAGCGAACGCAACGCAAGCACCTGAGTGACGGACAGCGCGTCCACGTAAGGGGAGCGGATGCGGATGGCCTGACCGAGCACGTGACGGTGCTGCAGTGGCCATTCGTCGTTGACGATCTTGAGCACCCACTTGGTGGTGAGCTTCATCTCGTCGAGCACCTTCTTCGACAGGTTCTCGTCATCGCCGAGCGCCAAGTACATCTTGGCGATGCGCTCATCGGTCTTGGCCAGCGACATCTCGATGTTGTCGATGAACGTGGAGAACAGCGGCCACTCCTCGTACGCCTCGCGCAGCGTGTCAAGGTCGCCGAACTTCTCGCAGGCCGAACCAAGGCCATACCATGCGGCGAGGTTGATGCGCGCCTGAGCCCAGGAGAACACCCACGGAATCGTGCGCAGGTCGTCGAGCGACTTCGCGCCCAAACCACGCTTGGCCGGGCGGGAGCCGATTGGCAGCAGGCCGACCTCGGTAAGCGGCGTGACGATCGAGAACCACGGGGCGAAGTCCGGCGTGTTCAGCAGGTCGAGGAAGCGCTCGTGCGAGGCGTTGTCCAGAACCTCGGTCATCTGGGCGTACTTCTCGGTCATCTCCGTGTTCGTCTTCTCGACGCTCGGAGCGGACTGCAGCAGCGTCGCGGCGGCGACGGATTCCAGATGGCGGATGGCCAGCACCGGGTTGCCGTAGCGGGCGAAAATGACCTCGCCCTGCTCGGTGAGTTTGAAGCGGCAGTTGACGGAGCCCTTCGGCTGGGCGAGCACCGCGCGGTTGGCGGGGCCACCGCCTCGACCAACGGCGCCACCACGGCCGTGGAACAGCGTCAGGTCGATGTCATGCTTCGCGGCCCAAGCGACGATGCGCGATTCGGCGGAATGCAGCGCCAGCGTAGCGGTGGTCGGGCCGGCGTCCTTGGACGAATCCGAGTAGCCGAGCATGACCTCCATCTTGTTGCCGGTGGCCTTCAGACGAGCCTGCACCTCGGGAATCTTGACGATCTCTTCCAGCACGTTCACGCAGTTCTGCAAGTCCTCAAGCTGCTCGAACAGCGGGATGACGTCGATGACCGGCACATCCTCCGGGTGCGAAAACGCCAGACGGTTCAGCTCGTACACGTCGCGCACGTTCTGGGCGCTCTTCGTGAACGAGATGATGTAGCGGCGGGCGGCCTTGATGCCGTTGCGCTTCTGGATGGCACCGAGGGCGCGGAAGGTGTCGAGCACCTCGTGCGTCATCGGCTGCAGTTCGCCACGCTCGCCGTGCAGGCCGTGCTCGCGGATGTCCTCCAGCGCGCGGGCGTGCACCACGGAGTGCTGACGGAACTCCATCTCGACCATGTGGAAGCCGAAGGTCTGCGCCTGCCAGATCAGATCCTGCAGCGGGCCATACGCCGAACGCTTGGCGCCGGCTTCGGCCAGGGAACGCTGCACGACCTGCAGGTCGGCGATGAAATCGTCGCAGCTGTGGTACATGAGGTCGGCGTCGCGCTCGATGGTGTAGCGCAGGCGATCGGCCATCACCAGCATGACGGCGCGGTGCAGCTCCTTGGTGGAGATCAGTGCGGCCTTGTCGGTCAGGCGCTCGCTCATCTCCTTCTGGTGGCTCCACAGGCTCTTCAGCTCGGCGCTGGCCGGGGTCGTCTCGGACTCCATGGTCAGGTTGCGGCCGACCGTGCGGGTGGCCTCCTCAAGGGCGCCGATCACATGGTCGCTGAACTTGCGGGCGACCTGACGGCTGACCTTGGCGGTGACGTTCGGGTTGCCGTCGCGGTCGGAGCCGATCCAGCTTCCCGGATGGAAGAACGCCGGGCACTGCGGCTGTTCGAGACCGGCCTTGTCGCCCAGCAGCCAGTCGTTGAAACGGTGGTAGACCTTGGGAATCGTGGTGAACAGCGTGTTGTCGAAGACGTCGAGGATGGTATCGGCCTCCTCGACCGGCGTCGGCTTCTTCAGCGCGATCGGGGACGTGCGGAACAGCGCGTCGATCTCGTTGTAGAGGCGGCGGACGTTCTCCTTCTTGTCGGAGCCGCCGAGGCGCTTGTTCTCTTCCAGCAGCTCCGCGATGCGGCGGATCTTGCCTTCGACTGCCTTGCGGCGCGCTTCGGTCGGATGCGCCGTGAACACCGGGTGGAATTCGAGCTTCTCCAGCAACGCCTTGGCTTTGGCCGGCCCCATTTCGGTCAGCAGCTGATGGTAGGCGGTAGTCAGTTCGTTCACCGGGTCAACGGCTTCGTCGTCTTCCACCTGGTTCTCGCGCTGGTGCAGCACGGAAACGCGGTAGTTCTCCTCACTCAGGTTGGCGAGGTGGAAATATGTGGCGAATGCGCGGGCGAGTAGCTGGGCGTCGTGCAGATTCATCGCATCGATGGTGGCGACGGCCTTTGCCAGACCATCCTCATCGGGGTGCGGATCCGCCGTCGCTCCGGCGAAATGCTCGGCGCTTGCCTTCACCGCGTAGTTGCGCACGGTGTCGAACGTCGCCAGCAGCTGCGGGTCATATTCGCCCAGTACGTCGCGCAGAATGCGCAGGCACAGGCTCATGTCGTTGCTGAGCGACTCAGGCAGCTCCCGCTCTTCGGGGCCCTTGGTCCCGGTGCCGGTCGACACGATGGTCGCGTCGGCGGGCGTGATCTGTTGATCGGTATCGGTCATTCATAACCTCCTTTGTCTTTTGGGTCCGGTTGCTCGGTCAGTCGGTCCTCCGCGGCTCCTCCGCGGTTGTGTTGGCCGTCAGTTGCGAGCCCACAGCCGGTTGCGCCAAAAGCTGTGTGCCCATTCTATTGCCCTGAAATCGCAAGTTGTATTACGAAGTCCAATTTTTCTCTGAAGGATTACTGGTAAACATGCAACCTTCACCATATCTTCACGCTGTTGGATGGCCCGGGAATGTCGTCCTGAATATCCTCGTCGCCGAATCGTCCATAATCTTGTCGAAGGTAGTCCATCATGCGAACGCCGGTTTCGGTCATACCCCATGAGTTCACGGCGCGGAGTAAGAATGACTACTGTAACCATCTCGAAAACACGCCCGAGCACACCCATAGGGCGGCAAAAACAACGGCATGATACGGATAGAGAAGAACATGCAACAGCACAAGAACGGCGACGCGCCCCATCAGGACGCGGCGACGGCGGTGAGTCATTTCCACACCCACTCCGTTCCCCTTGACATGGAAGACATTCGACGCGACTGGGACAAGCCGATCTCCGAGGCCGGCCTCGCCGCCAAGACCAGCGTCGTCGTGCGCGTCGGCGCACTGGACCTGGGTGCTGGAACCGGAAGCTTCCGCGTGCGCGAGATGATGCACCGCATCGCGTACCCCCTGGGCGTGCACGTGCGCGCCGACGTGAACCTGACGGACATCGAGGCCACCTGCACCGATGACGCCAACCGCATCACCGAGGTCATCGACCTGCCCACCACCGGCGTCAACACCGAGCGCATCTGGCTGCTGGAGCATTACACCGACTGGTTCAGCGTGAACCTCGGGCTCGATTCCATGTACCATCGCGCGGGCGACGTGTCCGAAGGTGTGGTGCAGAACCTTGAGCAAAGCGACATGTCCGAGGTCTCCGCGCAGCTGGCCAAGAAACTGCGCGCCGAGAAGAAGGCACAGAAGGAGCTCAGCGGCGAGGCCTCCGACGACCCGGTGCTCGACGCCCTGGAGGCGGCCGAGGTCACCGTGCCCGTCTCCATGGTCCGCGCGGCCGCGGCCGACATCACCGCGGAAGGTTCGACGGACGACGAGCTGCGCTCCGAATCCGAGGCCGCCCTGGAAGAGGATCGCGAGGCCAAGCTGCTGCATGACCGGTTGATGCAGCAGCGCTCCGGAAAGCATGATTTCGTGGAGACGCCGGATCTCGACGCGGCCGCCGCGGCGGCGGGTGGCACAGGCGCGGACGCGGACGCGGGCGCAGGTGCCAGCGCCAGCAGTGCGGAAGACCAGAACCTGAACGAATTCGGGACATCGATGTCGGCGGAGGCGTTGCTGGGCGCGAAACGCCGGAAAACCCGCGCCCACAAGCCGCTGACCGGCGAGTACGCCGAGCATTTCGACCACGTGGGCCGTTGCGCGGGCGAAGGGCGCAAGCCCATCACCGTGCGGCAGGCGCATGAGCGGCTCGACCTGATCGAGATTCGTAAGCCGCTCTATTCCCCGGCGTTCGCCGGCTTCGCCTCCGCAGTCGCCTGCGCATCCTTCGTGTTCCTGCTCGGCGGCGGCCCCTACGACATGATCGGCGCGTTCGTCGGCGCCGGACTGGGCCACTGGCTGCGCCGCAAACTGTTCGCCCACCATCTCAACCAGTTCTTCGTGACGTTCGTGTGCGTGGCCCTGGCTGCGCTCGCCTGCACGGGCACTCTGCGCCTGATCGGCCTGCTCGACCCGATCGCGCTGACGCATGACACCGCGTACATCGGCGCGATGCTGTTCGTCATCCCTGGCTTCCCGCTGATAACGGGCGGCCTCGATATGGCGAAGATCGACTTCCCGTCCGGCATCCAACGAGTGGCATACGTGCTGTGCATCATCCTGATGGCCACGCTGGCAGGCTGGGGAGTGGCCATGATCGTGCATCTGAACCCGACCGGGTTCGAGCCGCTGGGGCTCAATCCGTGGGTGAACACGGGGCTGCGGGCCGTCACCGCCTTCCTCGGCGTGTGGGGCTTCTCGATCATGTTCAATTCGCCGCAGCGCATGTGCCTGGTCGCCGCCACCATCGGCATGATCACCGACACGCTGCGACTGACGCTGGTCGATTTCGGGGTGCCGGCCGAGGCCGGGGCGTTCATCGGCGCGCTGCTGGCCGGTCTGCTCGCTGCCGGATGGCGCACCGCCGTGCACAACGGCCTGCTGCCGCCGCATCTGGGCTATCCGCGCATATGCCTGACTGTGCCGTCCATCGTCATCATGGTGCCCGGTCTGTATATGTACCGGGCGATGTTCTACCTCGGACAGTTCGATACGCTGCACGCGCTGGACTGGGCGTTCCGAGCGTTCATGGTGATTATCTGCCTGCCGATAGGTTTGGTGATGGCCCGCGTGATCACCGATAAGTCATGGCGGTATGACGTCTGACGCCTTGCCTGCGCAGCGGACGGTTCCCGATGGGATTCGTGTGAGGAATCCTCATGCGTTCCTTGTCGGGAATCATTCACCGTGCAAAGAGGAGTACGTCCAACGGCCTGCGAGCATGGTCGCCGCCACCGGCATCGCCCGCATCTCCTCCGGCGTGGAGACAGCATACGGGTCGCGGTCCAAGAGCACCAGGTCGGCTGGATCTCCGGGCTCAGGGCGGTCGCGGCCGACGGCTGTGGAAGCCGCCAGCGCGGTGCGCGCATCCAAGCATTGCTCCGGCTGGAACGGTTCGCGGTCTGAGCTTTCCGTGCCGAACACAGCGGCCGATATCGCCATCCACGGGTCGAGCGGCGCAACCGGCGCATCCGACCCCATGCGCAGCCTGACTCCGGCATCGTGCAGTGCCTTGAATGCGTAAGGGATTCCACCCGGATTCGCCCAGAACCGCGTGATGACATCGCGATCGTCCATGGCGTGCTGTGGCTGGATGCTGGCGGTCAGCCCGAGCTTCGCGAATCGGGGAATATCCGCCGGCTTCAGCATCTGGGCGTGCTCGATGGAACCGTGGGCGTGTGTGCTCGCCGCCGCGTTGAGCACGATGGTGTTCGCCTCATCGCCGATGGCATGGCACGCGATGGCGAACCCATGGCATGTCACCACGTGGAAATACGCCTCGATCTGGTCGGGCGCGTAGCTGAGCGTGCCGTAAAAGTCGGGGAATATATCGGAATACGGCATCGAGCAGAACGCCGAACGGGTGTTCAGCGAGCCGTCCGAGATCATCTTCATCGCGCCGACGTGGCCCAGTCCATCGCTGCCGGGCAGCTCGACGCCCGTCTTCCAGCCGGCTTCAATCGCATCCTCCAGCCGTTCGGGATACACGCCCGCCTCCACGCGCAATCCTCGGATGCCATGGGTGAATGAGCCATCCCAATCGATGCCTGTCCAAGCGGAATCGTTAGCGTCGCGCGGGCGGGGAGACGCCGCGGAGAACCGGCGGGTCCACGTGTCGACGTTTTCCGCCATCTCATAGTCGCGGATGCCGACCACGCCTTTGCGGGCGGCATCCGCCTCGGCCTTGCGAATCAGTTCGAGCGTCTCCTCCGCCGCTCCGGGCGCATTGTCGAGCTTGCAGTAGGCGTCGAACCATTCGAGCTCGCCCACAAGACCGGACTCCCTCACGGTCAGGCCCAGTCGCCGCGCCGCCGGTTGCCGTCGCCGAGATCCGGGAGCCGGCGGGCGTGATTGCCGCAATCGCGCCGCCCTTGATCGCGATGTCTACGCGGCGGGCGCTGCCCGGGAACCGCGCATTGGTGATTATCGTCATAATTGCCTGTACCTGCCATCCTGCGTCAGATCAGAAGGTCATGGGCGCATGTGGCAGAAACATCGTACATATCCGTTCGCGCCTCGGTTGCTTGGCCAGTTACACCAATCCCCTTCACCGTACCCCCCCCTAATTGTGTGGCGTCACCTTCGGCGTCACGTTTAAATCGTCTTTCCAGTGTACATGCAAGTCTTCTGTGAACAGAATCCGCCGGTGTGTACAGTCGTGCGAAAGAAGGCGGCCGGCGATTTCCTCATGCGCGGTCTCCGTCGAACCGAGGTGAGTTATCCACCGCGTTGCGCACATTCATCCACATTTGTCCACATTTTTTGAGGCGCGGTAGACGGGGAACTGTCCGGTTCCCTACACTCGGCTCCACGGCAATATTCGAGTCACAAAGGAGCGGCCGACCATGGGCGGATCAATCGCACTGGTGCAATTGACGGAGTTGAAGCACCAGCGTATGAAGCAGTGCGCTGAATTCCAGCAGCGCAGCAGGTGGCAGCCGCCATACGCCTTGACCACGGCCCTGGAGCTTCAGGCGATTGAAATACCGCGCCTGCCAAAAGGACGCGCCATGTTGAACGGTATTACAGTTGTCGTCCCGAGTGCCAATGAAAGGCGCAATCTCGTCGGCATAAACGAAGTGACATGGTCCTTCCCTGTTGATGTCGTCATGGTCGAGCAATGCTTGTGCGTGTCTCCGGCCTGCACATGGGCGATGTTCGCCGGATGGCTGAATCTCGAAGAGCTGATCGTACTGGCGGAGTCAATGATGCGCCGGGATGGGCGTCTGCGCAGGACGACCATTGAGGAGCTGACGGCGTATCTGGATTCGGCGCGGGAATTCACGGAAGCGGTCTTTGAAGAGACGGGCCGCCGGCCGAATATGTTTCGCGGATATGCCAATTGCCGGCGTGCGTTGCGTGTGATTCAGGAGGGGACGGATTCGTCGATGGAAACGCGCACCCGACTCGTTCCCCTCAAATACGGGATAGACGCGCCCTGCGTCAATTACAAGATTGGAGTGAAGCGTCTGAACCGGGCCGTATATCTTGACCTCGCTTACCCGGAATACAAGATCTGCATTGAGTTCGACGGAGGGCATCACGCCGGTCAATGGCTGGAGGATGCACGCCGGCGGCAGGCAATCGAAGACGAGAAGTGGCGGTATATCCAAGTCACCAAGCTTGACCTCGGTGATGAATGGAGTGAGGAAGCTTTGGCCAGACGGATCGCGGATAAGATCCAGGAGGTCACTGGAATTCCCGTGCCCGTCACTGCGCGGAAGACCATCCAACAGGTGTGCGATGCCAGAGCGATGAGACGCAAGCCACTGTACGAGCGGATAGGGTTTGAACCATTGCTGCCGCGAGTCCCGAACGCCAATGCCGATTTTCCTGACGCGGATGACCTTGACGGTATCGCGTGATCGAAGGCAGGGGTGCGGCATCGCACGATTGCGCTGATGTGATTGCGTTGGAAAGAGAAGCGGAGGGCTGTAGCTGGCTGCGCCTTGGCCGGATGGCGTCTTCTGTGACGCTATCTGCGTCTCAAGGGGTTGATTGGGCGTCCTCTGGGCATCTATCTGCGTTTCAGGGGGTTGCCGAAACGCGATACCCGGAGTATTGCCGGTGAAATGCCATTGGGGTTATGCGGTTTGAGGTGCGTTTATACTTTGGCACCAACCCCTCGAAACGTAGATAGATATTCAGCGCGGTCCAAATCAACCCCTCGAAACGCAGATAGCCTTATCTCGGCGAGTTCGACGGGTCGGGGCAGGGGCGTGCAGACGGCTTTCTGTCCCGAAGGGCGACATCGTTATGGGAAGGCCCCTTCGTCGCGTGCCTCGGGGCGGAGTGACGAAGGGGCCTGATGCAATCGTTACGTTCGACTGCCGGAAAATCAGTACTTCATGCCCATGGCCTCGCGCACCTGGTCAAGGGTCTCCTCGGCGATGGCGTTGGCGCGGGCGTTGCCGTCGTGCAGGATGTCACGGATGGAGTCCATGTCCTTGGCGAGCTCTGCGCGGCGCTCGCGATGCGGGGCGAGGAACTCGTTCACGGACTCAATCACGTACGCCTTGAGCGCGCCGGCGCCCGCATCGCCGATTTCGGCGGCAATGTCCTTCGGGTCGCGGCCGGTCACCAGTCCGGCGGTGGTCAGCAGCGCGGACACCTGCGGGCGGGCGATGGGGTCGAAGGTGATCTTGCGCTCGGAATCGGTCGGGCTCTTCTTGATGAGCTTGGCGGTCTCCGCGGCGGTGGCGCCCAGCATGATGGAGTTGCCGTACGACTTGCTCATCTTGCGACCGTCGAGGCCCGGTATCTCCGGTGCGTCGGAAAGGATCGCGGCGGGCTCGGGGAACACCGGGTTCTTCTTGGCGTAGCGCTCGTTGAAGCGGCGGGCGATGGTGCGGGTGATCTCCACGTGCGGCAGGTTGTCCTTGCCGATCGGCACGACATTGGCCTTGCAGAAGAGGATGTCGCACGCCTGATGCACGGGGTAGGTGAGCAGCAGGCCGGTCAGCGCGTGGCCGGAGGCCTCCATCTCGGACTTCACGGTGGGGTTGCGGTGCAGCTCGGCCTCGGTGACGAGGGAGAGGAACGGCAGCAGCAGCTGGTTCTCGGCCGGCACGGCGGAGTGGGTGAACATCATGGTCTTGGTCGGGTCGATGCCGGCGGCCATGTAGTCGAGCACGAGGTTCAGCACGTTGTCTTGGATGTGCTCAGTGGTGTCGCGGTCGGTGATGACCTGGTAGTCGGCGATGATGATGTTGGTGTTCACGCCGCGGTTCTGCATGGCCACGCGCTCCTTGATGGAGCCGAAGTAGTGGCCGAGGTGCAGGCGGCCGGTCGGGCGGTCGCCGGTGAGCATCGTGAACTTGCCCGGCTCGGCCTCAAGTTTGGCGAGCGTGGCGTCCGAACGCTTCTTCGCGGCCAGGAAGCTGGCGCTCATTTCGTTGCCCGCTGCGGTCAGTTGCTGCTGTTCTTGGTCCGTCATAAGTCGCCCTTTGCTTGCTTCAAAACGCCGAAAATATCGCTTTTATCGTAAAAGTCTAAGCAGACAACCATTTCTCTCATAACAAGTGGTACTCTCTTATGTGATGAATTGATAGTTACATTTACATGCCAGGGGGTCACATGGGCCGCGGACGTCAGAAAGCAAAACAGCAGAAAATAGCCCGGAAGCTCAAGTACCTGACCACCGATACCGATTACGATGAGCTCGCCAAGGAGCTGAGCACGCAGGAGCCGGGCGAGGGGTCGCCCGATCCGTTTGCCGATATCGAGGCTTCGTATTCTCATGATGCGAACGCCGCCGTGGACAATACGCAGGGATCCGTCGCTGAGGATGACCTTGACGAGTACGCCAAGTGGGCTGCCGAGGCTGCGGCGAAGGCGACCAGTGGCGAAATGCCGGCCGTGAAGGCGCCTGAATCTCAGGCTCCGAAGCCCAAGCCGATGCCGCGCAAGCCGATTCCCATGCCCATGCCGGCCGCGCTCAAGCCCAAGAAGGCATGATTTTCGGATTTCGTCGCTGCTGGCCCGGTGGTAGGGCCGCATTGACGCGATTTCGTATGTCGTGATGACGATTCACGTTGCGGTATGCGATGACAGCGATGTCGACGCCCAGTACGTGCGCTCGCTGACCGCATCATGGGCGGCCGCTCGGCAGCTGGAGCCAGATAGACGTATTCCCATCGGCAGAGCGGTTTCTGACGCGCTATGGGCGGCGGCGTGACGTCGATATTCTGCTGCTGGACGTCGAAATGGGCTCGATGGACGGCGTGGCGTTGGCGAAGGCCGTGCGCAAGGCGGGCGGCGCGATGCAGATCGTGTTCGTCACTGGGTATTCGGAGTTCATCGCCGAAGGATACGACGTCGAAGCGCTCAATTATCTGATGAAACCGGTGGATGCGGCCAAGCTGTTCGACGTGCTCGACAAGGCGGTCGTGCGCATGCGCCGCGATTCCAGGTGCCTTGATCTGCAATGCGCGGAAGGGCTGATGCGTATTCCGCTGGCCGACATCCGCTATCTTGACGTGCGCCGTAATTATGTGACGGTGCACGCCGCCCGGGATTATACGGTGAAACGCCCGCTGGGCGAGTTCGAGGCCGAGCTCGGCGACGGATTCTGCCGGGTGGGACGTGCGATGATCGTGAACCTGCGGCGAATCCGCTGCGTGGGCAGGTCGTCCGTGCAATCGACCGACGGGACGACGCCGCCACTGCCTCGTGGGGCGTACGAGCCGTTGAATCGGGCAATCATAGACCAGACGTGATTACGCATGGCCGGCTCACGGCCGGCAGGGTGCCGGAAAGCCGTCCCGGCTGGACGGGGCAGAACGCAAAGGAGGGGCACGATGTGGTTTCGTGGGCGAGGCAAGGCCGACAGGGCCATCGCGGCATATCAGCGCGAGCTGGTCGACACGCATTACCGCGAGGTCGAGAACATGTACCGTCAGATGCGCATGGGCGGCATGACTACCGTAATCACCTTCAGACGATGAAGGCGTTGGATACCCCGATCAAGTCCGGCAATGCGATGGCCGACGTGATTCTGAGCAGCAAGATGTCGCTTGCACAGGCGCATGGCATCGACGTGCGCGTGGACGCCCATATTCCGATCAAGCTGCGCATTTCGGAACTCGATTTGTGCTGCGTCCTCGGCAACCTGTTCGACAACGCGATCGAGGCCAACGACGGGTTGCCTGAAGCCGATCGCATGATTCGCGTGTATATGGGCATGAAGGGCACGCAGCTGTACATCTCGTTCACCAACGCTTCCTCGGGCGGCAAGCAGCGCAAGGTCGGTGGGCGCTTCCGCACCACCAAATCAGACGAGGGGCACGGTTTTGGGTTGGTCCACATCGACCAGATCATCGAGGCTGCGGGCGGCTACCTGAGTCGCAACTTCGAGGATGGCGCCTTCACCACGGAGATTCTGCTGCCGCAGTCCTGATGACGGCGGTGCGGGCTCATGAGAGCGGATTGTCGATGCGCGTGCTGCCCGCCGGCGAGGTTGGCGCGGCCATCGTTGTTCTGCCCGTATCGTGGCAGCGTGGCAGTTTGCCGCGGAGCGGGTGATATGGCCTGTTTTTTTGTTCCGCTCTTATAGTGGGGTGGCTTGCGCCGTTTGGTTCGCGTAATACTCAGTTTCGGTCCGTTCCGGTGTCCTGTGGCCCGAGGGCCGGTGCGGACGCTTCGGGTCCCCGCCACGAGACCCGCCGGAACGTCGCCGGCCCCGGGTCCCTCGGATCCCGGAAGGGCTTGCGCCGCCGGACGAGCCCGGTCCTGTACGCGCCGTCGGCGCCCTCGGCCATGGCGCGTTGCCGTACGGGTCGCCGGCCGTGCCGGTCGGGGAATCCGGCATGCTCTTTGCCTAAACCCGAAATATTCTCGTGAATAAATCATTAATTTCTTATTGAACACAAACACCGTATGGTCCGCAAGAGCGCGGAGGAGATGCTCAACGCGATGCCCGACGCTTCAGGCGGGGCTTGACCGTCAAGGCCGGCAGGCTCGAGCTCAAGGTGCCGAAATTGAAGGGCGCCCTGTTGTTTATGTTCAATGTTTTTCAGCAGGTTCGGCAGTGTTTTTCCGCAGTGTGCGGTGGTGACGTTTTCTTGGACTTCCCGACCGGGAGGAGAACCCCTTATGGCGAAGTACGGCAGGAAGCAGCGCGACAGGGCCGTGTGCCTGTACATCACATACGAACGCAACGCTGCGGACGCGATCCGGGAGCTCGGCTACCCCAGCAGGGGTGCGCTGTGGATGTGGTACAAGGACCGGCTCAAGTAGAAGTTCCTCCGCAAACGCAGCTTCGCGGGCGTCCCTTTGGACGGGTTCATCAACATGCCCGACGACTACATGGTCCGGTACCGGGACAAGAGAATCAAGACGGAGTTCGGGCACGGGCGTCATGGCCTGGCGCGGGATGCTGGGCCTTATGGCATGATCGGTGGTGATGGGATCAATGACGAGTCCAACAAAACGTCGCCAGCCCTACTGTGGACGCCAACTTGCAGAAACGCAGAAGGGCCATTCGCCGGACAACGCCGCGGAGGGATTCCTCGGGCGCATGAAGACGGAATCCGTCTATCCCGAGCATTGGGAGAAGTGTGCCTGTGATGAGGTGCTCGTCCTGATAGACGATTACATCCACTGGTACAATGCTCATGTACGGTAAAGAAGCAAGCAACCGAAAACAATAGATAGACCGCCAGCACTACACTATTCCGAACCAAAGACCAAAAGATAAGCATTTTGAGAAAATCTAAACTTTTGGATTTTCCTACAATGCCGACTACGGCGGAATCCCTCCCACTCCTTATATATTTCTTTCTGTATACATTGAATTTGTATTTAGTAAAATGCAGACAACACCACGGATCGGCTTTTGGCTGGACAATTCCAACCAAACACCGCAGCAGACAGTAGAAACCATTCTGAACGTTAGGAAGCCGGTATGATTGTTACATATAAGGGGAAGAAAAATTTCTTTTAGATACTTGTTTTCCTAAAACTGATGTGATATAATAATTCAATTCCAGAAAAGGAGTAAAAAATATGCGGCAAGGTATTCTTAAATAAAACTATAATCAAATAGTGGGAACAAAGGATTATGATAGTCCCTTTTGTAGGGGCTTAGTTTTTTGTACCCAATTTAAGAATACTTTTGCCTTATCAATTTTGACATATCCCCAAAAACAGCACTCACAAACAGGTGTATGCTGTATATGTGTATGTCCGCAAATTATCATCCCCAGTGGTAAAAGTATTTTACTGCTGGGGATTTTTATGCCCTTCGGGGCAGTAAAGGGAGGACAATCACATGAAAATAATCAATATTGGAATTCTTGCCCATGTAGACGCTGGAAAGACGACCTTGACGGAGAGCCTGCTATATG
>ERZ894251.34-NODE-34-length-141660-cov-25.999251_pt1 | contig 141660 bp, 111 predicted proteins | sample MGYA00380301_ERZ894251 | MGnify/ENA primary metagenome ERZ894251 (study PRJEB32331, sample SAMN06328418) | human gut metagenome | biome: human gut microbiome; feature: stool | host: Homo sapiens | collected 2014-02-13 ... | reverse complement strand
TGGCGACCTACGCGTTACGAATGCGTTGCTCTACCAACTGAGCTATAGCGGCAATGGGTTTTCGATTACGAGGTGCAAAGGTACATCTTTATTTGAATTTGCAAAAAGAATTGCCTGATTTTTTAGAAATATTTCTGTCTGGCATTTTTTTCTATATTTGTGTATTTATCGGAGATATTATGGATAAAACCGTATGGTAAAGACGTTTAACTCTATTGGGTGATTGGAAAAGTACTGTTTGGTATAAGTGGTGTTTGTGGCAAAATACCGGTTGTATTGAAGCCCGGAATTAATTCTTTTTCCAAAACTTCAAAAGGAAATAAATGTATATTATGAAAATAATGTATTACCTTTGTCCCGAATTAAAAACATTACTAGATAACTAAAAGATTAATCAAAGATCTTACTTATGCGTAAATTTATACTATTGTGTTTGTTGGTATTTACGGTATCAAGTGTGGTATTTGCCCAACAAATGACGGATGAACAAGTCATTCTGTACGTGCAAGAGGCTCAGAGTCAGGGGAAGACACAACAGGAGATGTTGGTTGAATTGATGAAGAAAGGAGTCACAAAAGAACAAATTCAGAGAATACAGTCTAAATATTCAGGCAAATCGGACGGAAGCTCTGAGGAAAATGCCAATTTCATGGGAGAAGCGAACTCCCGTTTACGTACGCAGAAAACTTACGAGAACAAAAACAAGAATATCTCTCAGGATGAATCCGGCTTGGATAATCTCGGTTCCCAAAAGCAAAGTATTAAAGGGTTGCGGGCGAAATCGACCCAGCAACGCAACGGATATGGAACGGGATTGAATAACAATGGACAGCCGGGTTATGGTTATAATGGTCCTAAAAGCGCGGAAGACGCTTTTACACAACAGATTTTCGGACATAATATTTTCGATAACGAATATCTGACTTTTGAACCCAATATAAATGTGGCAACACCCGACAATTATCGTTTGGGGGCGGGCGATGAAGTTATTATTGATGTTTGGGGAGCTTCCCAGACTACGATTCGCGAAAAAATCTCGCCTGAGGGTACTGTGCAAATCGAAAAGTTAGGACCGGTTTATCTGAGTGGAAAGACCGTAGAGGAAGCCAATGATTATTTGAAACGCGAATTTGCCAAGATATATGCCGGGGTTACGGGAGAAACTCCCAATACGCAAATAAATTTGACGTTAGGCGAAATCCGTTCCATTCAGGTGAATGTTATGGGTGAAGTTGTCGTACCAGGTACTTACACCCTCTCTTCATTCGCATCAGTTTTCCATGCCTTGTATTGGGCCGGCGGAGTAAATAAAATCGGTAGTCTTCGAAGCATAAAAGTTATACGCGACGGAAAGACGGTTGCAGATTTGGACATCTACGATTTTATCATGGAAGGTCGGCTGAAGGATGATATCCGTCTTCAGGACGGTGATGTGATTCTTGTCAATCCTTATCAGACCCTGGTGCAGATATTGGGTAAGGTAAAGCGTCCTATGTATTATGAAATGAAGCCTACGGAAACAATCGGTACGTTGCTGAGATATGCTGGCGGCTTTACGGGCGATGCGTATAAAAAAGCCATCCGTCTTGTACGCAAGAGCGGACGCGAGCATCAGATTTTCAATGTGGACGAAATGGATTATTCGGTATTCCGCCTGGAAGACGGTGATATGCTTACGGTGGATTCCGTTCTCAACCGTTTCGAGAATCGTGTAGAGATTCGCGGTGCTGTTTACCGTGAGGGCTTGTATCAGCTGAGCGGAGAGGTGAATACCGTGAAACAGTTGATAAAGAAAGCGGAAGGTGTACGTGGAGATGCTTTCCTAAATCGTGCCGTAATCAATCGTGAACATGAGGATTTGACGCGCGAGGTTATTTCCATAGATTTGAAAGGCTTGTTGAAAGGTGTGGTTGCGGACATTCCTTTGCAAAAGAATGATATACTTTATATTCCCAGCATTCAGGATCTGAAAGAAGAGCCTACGGTGACTATCCATGGTGAGGTTGCAGATCCGGGTACTTATCTTTATGCCGACAAGATGACCATCGAGGATTTGGTCTTGGAATCGGGTGGCTTGCTTGAAGCGGCTTCTACAACGAAAATAGATGTATCGCGCCGTATTAAATCTCCCAAAAGCACGGACGACAGTAATATTGTAGGCCAGACATTTACCTTTGACCTGAAAGACGGCTTGCTGATAGGAGCGGGGAGCGAGAATTTCTATTTGGAGCCTTTTGATGAAGTGTATGTCCGTAAAAGCCCTGCTTATCGCAAGCAGAAAAATGTGGGGATAATAGGAGAGGCATTGTTTACCGGTACTTACGCGTTGTCCAAGAAGAATGAACGTTTGAGCGACCTGGTCGCTAAAGCCGGTGGTGTTACATCCGATGCTTATGTAAGAGGAGCCCGTCTTATCCGTAAAATGTCGGAGGAAGAGCTTCGCAGAAAGGAAGATGCTACCCGCATGGCTATAAAGGTCGGTGCAGATTCAACTACTTTATATGTATATACGGTAGGTATTCATCTGGATGAGGCTTTGAAAAATCCGGGTTCTGATTATGATATGGTGTTGCGCGAGGGGGATGTATTGTTTATTCCTGAATATGTAAGCACAGTGAAAATCAACGGTGCCGTGATGTATCCTAATACCGTACTGTACAAAGAGGGAGAGAACAGCCGTTACTACATCAATCAGGCGGGCGGATATGCTTCGAATGCCAAGAAGCGCAGTGCTTTTGTGGTTTATATGAATGGTACTGTATCCCGCATACGCTCCGGTAGTAAGACGGCAATCGAGCCCGGGTGTGAGATTATCATCCCGACTAAGGATCCGAGTAAGCGTATGAGCGTGGCCGAAATGGTAGGTATGGGTACTTCTATTGCCACTTTAGGCACAATGATTGCTACTTTGGTTAATCTCTTTAAGTGATAAGGACAATGGACGAAAGTAAAATACAAAAGGTTCCGCAAAAACCGGAGGAACAGGAAATCGATTTGATTGAGTTGGCTCAGAAAGTGTGGGCCGAGCGTAAAATGCTTTATAAGGTATGCGGTATTGCGGCAGTGATTGGCTTGATTGTAGGATTCAGCATTCCTAAAGAGTATTCTACGGAAGTGACATTGGCTCCCGAAAGTGCAAGTAAAGTGAATGCCGGGAGTATGGGGGCATTGGCTGCTATGGCTGGCATCAACTTAGGCGGTTCTGTCGGAGAAGATGCCCTGTCGCCCGAACTGTATCCCGATATCGTTAAGTCAACTCCTTTTCTGCTGGAGTTGTTTGATGTAAGGGTCAAAGACCAGAAAGGCAAAATAGATACGACCTTATATGCTTATCTGGATAAATATCAGCGTTCGTCATGGATGGGTGCTGTAATGTCTGCGCCATTCAAGGCTTTGGGTTGGACCTTGTCTTTATTCAAGGATAAACCGGAGAAGAAGGAAGGAAAAATCGATCCATTCCACCTGACATTGGATGAGGCGAAGGTGGCGGATGCTTTGAGTAAGCGTATCTTGGTTACGATTGATAAAAAAACAGGGGTTACAACTTTGGAGGTTACTATGCAGGACCCTTTGATTTCGGCTTCGTTAACTGATACCGTGATGCATTGTTTGCAGAATTATATCACAAATTACCGTACCAATAAAGCTCGTCATGATTTAGCTTTTACAGAAAAGTTATATAAAGAAGCAAAGGCGGATTATGAGAAAGCTCAGAAAAAATATGCTACTTTTGCAGATGCCAACCAGAATGTGGTTCTGTTAAGCTATCGTGCTGAGCAGGAACGTTTAAAAAACGAAGTTGAGCTGGCTTATACTGTTTATACCCAGGTTTCCGGACAATTGCAGATGGCAAGAGCCAAAGTGCAGGAGATTACTCCGGTATATACGGTTGTGCAACCGGCTACGGTTCCTTTGCGTGCCGCCAAGCCTAATAAGATTATGATTCTTATAGGTTTTGTATTCTTGGCAGGAGTGGGATGTGTTGGCTGGATATTATTTGTGAAGGATTTATTTAAAGATTGGAGAAAAGCAAACAAAGCAATATGATGGCTAATAATGATATGAGTCGTTGGTGTGTTCTGTATACGGCACCAAAGTCGGAGCGTAAATTAGTGCAGCGCCTGCATGCAGCAGGATATATGGCATTTTGTCCTATGCAAATCGTATTCAAGAAGTGGAAAGGACAGACCAAAGAAGTGTTTGCACCTCTGTTCCCCTGCTGTGTTTTTGTAGAAGAAGCGGCGGGTGTGGAGCTTTTTATTGCTTCGCAGGGTGGTGTATCTTTCTTACTGGACGCTGAGGGTCAGAAGCTGTTTGTTTGCGCCGATAAAGCAGAGTTGCTGGCAAAGTTTGTGCATTTGTTGAAATAGAGGCCACTTTTTTCCCGGCATAAAAAAAGCTACATTTGGAATGTAGCTTTTTTTATGCCGGGAAGCATTGTTTTTTAATCAAACAAACTCTTGAACTTCTTGAAAATCTTCTCCTTGATAGAAGTATTCGGCTTGAAGTTATCCGACCTTTCCATTTCTTCCAGCGCTTTCTTCTCTTCCTTGTTCAGTGTTTCGGGCACATATACGCTGACATTCACCAGCAGGTCTCCGGTTCCGTATCCGTTTACGTTAGGCAGTCCTTTGCCGCGCAGGCGGAGAACCTTACCCGGCTGTGTACCCGATTCGATTTTTACCTTAACCTTGCCGTCAATAGTGGGTATTTCTACCGCACCGCCCAATGCGGCTGTCGGGAAACTGAGCAACAGGTTGTAAATCAAATCATTCTCATCGCGAATCAGTTCCTTGTCCTGCTCTTCCTCTATGAGAATCAGCAGGTCGCCCGGTACGCCGTTGTGTTTGCCCGCATTGCCTTTACCGCCCATGGAGAGCTGCATGCCTTCGGCTACACCGGCAGGAATTTTCACGGTAACGACTTCTTCGCCGTAAACGATACCTTCGCCTGCACATTCCTTACATTTATTCTTGATGACCTTGCCTTCGCCACCGCAGGTAGGACAAGTGGTACGCGTCTGCATTGTGCCGAGGATGGTCTGCTGGTTGCGGATTACCGTACCGCTGCCCTTACAGGTAGGGCAGGTTTCCGCACCGCCGTCTCCTTCTGCACCGGTTCCATGACAATGGCTGCACGGTACATATTTTTTCAGTTTGAATTTCTTTTCGACTCCGGTAGAAATTTCCTTGAGGTTCAGCTTTACCTTTACGCGCAAGTCCGAACCGCGATAACGGCGTTGCTGTGCACCACCGCCGCCAAATCCTCCGAACCCGCTGAAACCGCCGCCGAACCCACCGCTGTGTCCGCCGAATATATCACCGAACATGGAGAAGATATCATCCATGGACATGCCGCCGCTGAAACCGCCGAACGGTCCGCCGTTGCCGGCAGCGCCACTCATTCCGGCATGGCCGAATTGGTCATAACGGGCACGCTTGTCCGGATTGCTTAATACATCGTATGCTTCTGCCGCTTCTTTAAACTTCTCCTCGGCTACCTTGTCACCGGGGTTTTTATCGGGGTGATACTGGATAGCTTTCTTACGATAGGCTTTCTTTATCTCCTCAGCCGATGCTGTCTTTTCGACTTCCAGAACTTCGTAATAATCTCTTTTTTCCATATAACTGTGTATGTTATTCTCCAACCACTACCTTGGCATGGCGGATTACTTTGTCGTTTAGTGTGTAACCGGTTTGTACGCAGTCCAGAATCTTACCTTTCAAAGCTTCGTCGGGAGCCGGAATTACGGCAATGGCTTCGTGATAGTCTGTGTCAAGCGGTTGTTCTTTGGTTTCGATTACTTTGACGCCGTTCTGGCCTAAAACTGTCATGAACTTGTTGTAGATGAGTTCCACGCCTTCTTTTACGGCAGCTACATCAGTGGCAGTTTCCATGTTTTTCAGGGCGCGTTCAAAGTCGTCTACGATAGGAAGGATGCTGCTGATGCTCTTTTCTCCGCCGTTCAGGATGAGTTCGGCCTTTTCTTTCATCGTACGTTTACGGTAGTTGTCGAACTCGGCAGAGAGACGCAGGTACTTGTCTTTCTGGTCTTCAATCTCAGCGTTAGCCTTTTCCAGTTCCTGAGCGAGTTTCTCTTCCTCTGTCAGGGCAACTTCTTCTTCTTTCTCTGTTGTTTCTTCACAAGTTTCGTCTTGAGCGTCTTGTGCTTTTAACTCTTCTTCGTTGATGTTTTCTTTTTCTTTAGAGTCCATATTGTTATGCTTGTTATTCTTGTAAAATGATTTTGCTTTCATTGTTGTTAAGGGTTTAAGTTAATATGATACGGTTTTAATAGCAAAAACTTTGCCAAATTGACGGCTTTTGCCAAAAACGCTGCAAAGGTAATATTTTTATGTCAGATTGACAGCGTAATGTGCTATAAATAGAGCGCTAACCTTGTGCGGACAGTAAGTTAACTCGATAGGTTGCAGTCAGTTACCTTTGTTGTATGTATCGGGTTAACTTCATATCATGCAATAAGTTAACTCGTTGTAAGCTGTTTTACCGTATTATTTCGTATCTTTGTACCCGCAATTTGCAGAGTTATAGGTATTAAATTGTAAGTAGTACATAATAAAACAGTAAATATAAAGATGATTACAGTCTCGAACGTATCGGTTCAATTTGGTAAAAGAGTGTTGTTTAATGATGTAAACCTGAAGTTTACAAGTGGTAATTGTTATGGTATAATCGGTGCCAACGGTGCCGGAAAGTCTACTTTCCTGCGTACTATTTCGGGCGATTTGGACCCGACAACGGGGTCTATCATGCTGGGACCGGGCGAGCGTCTGTCTGTATTGAGCCAGGACCACTTCAAGTGGGATGCTTATACGGTGATGGATACCGTGATGATGGGGCACACCGTGCTGTGGGACATTATGAAACAGCGCGAAGAACTCTATGCCAAAGAGGACTTCACGGACGAAGACGGTCTGAAGGTATCCGAACTGGAAGAGAAATTCGCCGAACTCGACGGTTGGAATGCGGAAAGCGATGCTGCCGCCTTATTGAGCGGACTGGGCATCAAGGAAGACAAGCATTATGTGTTGATGGGCGAGCTGAACAACAAGGAAAAAGTACGTGTCATGCTGGCGCAGGCTTTGTATGGCAATCCGGATAACCTGCTGCTGGACGAGCCTACCAATGACTTGGACATGGAAACCGTAACCTGGCTGGAGGACTATCTTGCCAATTTTGAACATACCGTTCTGGTAGTGAGCCACGACCGTCACTTCCTCGACTCCGTTTGTACGCATACGGTGGACATCGACTACGGAAAGATTAACCTCTTTGCCGGAAACTACAGCTTCTGGTACGAGTCCAGCCAGCTTGCTCTCCGCCAACAGCAGAACCAGAAGGCTAAAGCCGAGGAGAAGAAGAAAGAACTGGAAGAGTTTATCCGCCGTTTCAGCGCCAATGTGGCGAAGAGTAAGCAGACTACCAGCCGTAAGAAGATGCTGGAGAAGCTGAATGTGGAAGAAATCAAACCGTCGTCACGTAAGTACCCGGGCATCATCTTCACTCCCGAACGCGAACCGGGCAATCAGATTCTTGAAGTAGCCGGACTGACGAAAACGCTGGAAGACGGTACGGTGCTGTTCCGTGATGTGAACTTCAATGTGGAGAAAGGGGATAAAATCGTGTTCCTTTCACACGATCCGCGTGCCATGACCGCTTTGTTCGAGATTATCAACGGAAATATGAAGCCGGATGCGGGAACTTTCAACTGGGGTGTTACGATTACCACCGCTTATCTGCCGTTGGACAACACCGCTTTCTTTAATACGGATTTGAATCTGGTTGACTGGTTGAGCCAGTTTGGCGAGGGCAATGAGGTATATATGAAGAGTTTCCTCGGCCGTATGCTTTTCTCCGGCGAAGAGGTGCTGAAGAAAGCAAGCGTACTGTCGGGTGGCGAGAAGATGCGTTGCATGATTGCGCGCATGCAGTTGCGTAATGCCAACTGTCTCATTCTGGATACGCCGACCAACCACCTTGACTTGGAATCCATCCAGGCATTCAACAATAACCTGAAGACCTATAAAGGAAACATCCTGTTCTCGTCTCACGACCACGAGTTCATCCAGACTGTGGCAAACCGTATCATCGAGCTGACCCCGAACGGCATCATTGACAAGATGATGGAGTATGATGAATACATCACTTCCGACCACATCAAGGAACTGAGAACAAAAATGTACAATAAATAATGATTAGCGATTAGTGATTAATAGCGTGTCAAAACAAAAAAAGCGGTTGTTATTTTCAGTAGCATTCCCTTATTTGTTGCTTTATTAGGCGCATATTACACGGATTTATTTTATTAGGGGTAATATTACCAATTGCTTTTGGTAACATTACCCCTTATTCTTTTTCCCGTGAATTCCGTGTAATTCCGTGCCTAAAAGAAATCCTCAAATTACATCCCACTCCCGTCCCTAAACACTAACCGCTAATCACTAACCCCTATTTTCCGTGTATTTTTAAAATCAATCCTGTTCCCACTGCCATCAGTACCGTACAAAGTATGGAGCCTTCAAAGCCGAAAGCGCCGCCGTTTATCAGATTGGCTTCGGGCAGCCGAAGGGCCAGCAAGCCGTTACAGAATTTATTTCCACTGACCTCATAGCCTAATACCGGGCCTTGTATCCAGTTCCAGAACCAGTGTAGAGCTATCGGGAAGCAGAGGTTGCGTGTGTATATATAGGATGAACCTAAAAGGATGCCTGCCAGGAGTATGTTGATAAAAGACAGAAAGTCGAAGTTCGGATTGCCTATATGAATCAAGGAGAACAGGGCGGCGGAGAGGAACAAGGCACAAAACTTATTCACCCCGCTTTGCAGCAGGCGTTCCAATACAAATCCCCGCAATGCCAGTTCCTCTGTCACGGCTACCAGCAGGAAGAATACAAGGCTGATCAGTAAGGAAGAAGGATTGAATGCCACTCCTGCAATCTCTACCGCACCTGCCCACAAGGATATGCCGAACCCTACTGCATAAAGAACGGTTGCCAGCAGTATTCCCGACAGCCAGTCCTTCCAACGCATCGTTAAAGAGCGTCCGAGCCCTTCCAGTGAAAAGCCGCGTAAATGCCATACTATCCATGCGGAAAGGAATACGCCTGCCAGCATCAGCGTCTCGCTCAATATGAAATAGGACATCGTATCGGCCTCTTCCTTTCCTAACTTCAGCAATACGGTTGCGAAAGGGACGCTTATTATTGTAATGATGATGACGGCAAGCGCGGCGAATGAAACAATGTCGATTGCCGCTTTTCCAAAACGTTTGGCTTTGGATTCATTTCCGATGGTTTCCATGAAAAAAATAAGTTCGGTTAATTAATATCCGACAAAAATAGCAATAAAAAGAGAAATCATTATTCACGGTTGGCGCTTTCTTCTTATATTTGAAAATTAAATCAATCTGACACAAAACATGAACCTGAAAAAGATACTTTTAGCAGCCGGACTGGGCATTATGATATCGAACGTCTCCGCCCAGACTTCCAGAAGATATACCGTTGCCAAACCCGGTACTTTGGTGGAAATGCTCACCGAAGAAGAAGCGAACGAGATTACCCACCTTGTCCTGCAAGGCAAGCTGAACGCAGTGGATTTCCGCCACCTGCGCGATGAATTCAAGAAACTGCAAATACTGGACATCTCCAATGCATCCATCAGCATGTATGCCGGAAAGAACGGTACGCATCCCGACCGCTTTTACATCTATCCCGCCAATTGCATCCCGTCCTATGCTTTCTGCAAGCAGCTTGGCGACAGCACTTTTGCCGGAAAAACATCCTTGACGGAGGTAATCCTTTCCGACAAGACCAAGAACATCGAAGACGGTGCATTCAAGGGATGCACCAACCTGAAGATTTGCCGCATACGCAAGAAAACTCCCCCCAACCTGTTGCCCGAAGCCCTGGCGGACAGTGTAACGGCGATATTCGTCCCTCTGGGCAGCAGCGATTCCTATCGTCGCGGCAAGCGGTGGGAGACATTCGCTTTCATAGAGGGCGAACCGGTAGGAGCTTTGGTGCAGATAGCCACCATGGGCAGCCTTGCCAGCGAACTGCTTCGTGCAGGCATACAGCCCAAAGATGTGAACTTCCTTACGGTAGAGGGCAAGATGGACGAGGCGGACTTTACGTTGATACGCAACTACATGCCCAATCTGGTGAGCGTGGATTTGTCTAAGTGCAATGCCACAACTATCCCCGAATACACGTTTACCCAAAAGAAATACCTGCTCAATATCAAACTGCCCCATGGCTTGAAGAGCATCGGCCAGCGTGCGTTCAGCGGATGCGGACGGTTGTGCGGCACGTTGGAACTTCCTTCCGGTGTAACTGCCATAGAGTACGGTGCATTCATGGGATGCGACAATCTTCGTCATGTCCTTGCCACCGGCAATAAGATTACAACTTTGGGCGATAACCTTTTCGGCGATGACAAGGACAAGCTGATATATAGGGATTAGGGGTTAGTGATTAGCGATTAGTGATTAGCAGGCTGCGCACTCACACCGCAAGGCACTAATCCCTAATCACTAACCCCTAATCGCTAACCGCTAACCCCAATCATCGTCAGTTGTATACGTTTCCGTTCGGTATCTACACTGAGCACCTTTACGCGTACCTGCTGATGGATGGATACAATCTCATTAGGGTTTGATACATACTTCTGCGCAAGCTGGGAGAGGTGTATCAAGCCGTTTTCCTTGATACCTATATCGACGAAAGCGCCGAAGTTGGTGATATTCCCCACGATGCCCGGCAGCTCCATGCCTATGCGCAAATCATCGATTGTACGCACGTTCTTATCGAATTCGAACACCTTGATAGGCCCGCGCGGGTCACGCCCCGGCTTCTCCAGCTCTTGCAGGATATCCTTCAAGGTCGGCATTCCGACGGTGGGAGAGAGGTAGCGTTCCGGCTGTATCTTCCGGCGCAGTTCCTTGTTGGCAATCAGTTCGGCCACGCTGCATCCCAGGTCCTTTGCCATCTGCTCCACGATGTGGTAACTTTCGGGATGCACCGCCGTGTTGTCCAGCGGATTCCCGGCATCCGGTATGCGCAGGAAGCCGGCACACTGCTCAAAAGCCTTTGCACCCATGCGCGGAACTTTCATCAGTTCCTTGCGCGATGCGAATGCTCCGTTCTCGGCGCGGTAGTTCACGATGTTCTGCGCCAGTTGAGGGCCAAGTCCCGATATATACGTCAGCAGATGGCTGCTTGCCGTATTCAGGTTTACGCCGACCAGGTTTACACAGTTCTCCACAGTCTGGTCGAGGGATTTCTTCAGCTTGCTTTGGTCTACGTCGTGCTGGTATTGCCCCACACCGATGGACTTCGGGTCTATCTTGACAAGCTCCGCCAGCGGGTCCATAAGCCGGCGGGCGATGGATACGGCACCGCGCACCGTTACATCATATTCCGGAAACTCATCCCTGGCTATCTTGGAAGCGGAGTAGATGGATGCACCCTGCTCGCTGACAATGAAAATCTGCACTTCCCGGTTGAACGTCTGCCGTTTCAGGAAATCTTCCGTCTCGCGGCTGGCAGTGCCGTTGCCCACGGCGATGGCTTCCACCTTATAGGCCTCTATCATCTTCTGCAGTTTGGCAAACGCCTCTTTGCTTTGGTTCACAGGCGGATGTGGGTAGATATTCTCGTTGTGCAGCAGGTTGCCCTGCGCATCCAGGCACACCACCTTACAGCCGGTGCGGAATCCGGGGTCTATTCCCATCACCCTTTTCTGCCCCAGGGGCGATGCCAGCAGCAACTGCCGCAGGTTTTCCGCAAAGACGCGGATGGCTTCATCGTCGGCACGCTCCTTGCTTTGCGCGGCAAACTCGGTCTCGATGGACGGTTTCAACAGACGCTTGTAGGCATCCTGCACGGCTTCCGCTACCTGCTTCCCGCAGGCGTTGTTACTTTGTACAAACTGCCGTTCCAGCCGTTCCACACACTCTTCGTCGTTGGGGCTGATACTCACTTTGAGCAGACCTTCCGCTTCGGCGCGGCGGATGGCAAGCAGGCGGTGCGAGCTGCATCGCTTCAGGGGCTCCGAACAGTCGAAGTAATCCCGGTATTTGGCGCCTTCCTCCTCTTTGCCTTTTATCACTTTGGCGGTCAGCAGGGCTTGGCGTGCAAAGGTATTCCGCAGCATGCTGCGGGCGCGTTCGTTCTCGCTCACCTGTTCGGCTATGATGTCGCGTGCGCCTTTCAGGGCATCGTCCGCATCCTTTACATCGCCTTTTACGAAGGCGGCGGCACGCTGTTCGGGATGAGGCTCGCGCTGGAGCATCAGCAGGGTGGCAAGCGGTTCGAGTCCTTTCTGGCGGGCGGCTTCCGCACGGGTTTTCCGTTTGGGCTTGTAGGGCAGGTAGATGTCTTCGAGGGCGGTGCTGTCCCACGTGTCGTCAATGCGCTTTTGCAGTTCCGGGGTCATTTTCCCCTGTTCGCGGATGGTGGCGACGATGGTCTCCTTCCGTTTCGCCGTTTCCTTCAGTTTTTCGTAATGGGTACGGATGGATTCTATCTGCACTTCGTCCAGTCCGCCCGTCATTTCCTTGCGGTAGCGGCTGATGAACGGGATGGTTGCTCCGTCGTCGAGCAGGGAGAGTGTCTGCCCGATTTGCTTTTCCGATATGCCGAGAATGGCAGCTATCATGCTGTGAAAGATTTGTGTCATGTCAGCTTCTTTTTTTGATAATGAGCGCCAAAAGTACGAAAAACAATCTTTCCCTACCGCCTTTTTGTGAGTTTTATTATATCTTTGCGCTGTTTACACATGGTATTTATACATTAACAGAACAACGAAATGAAAAGACTGACCTGCTGTCTTGCGTGGATGTTCCTGCTGATTGGAGCAGTTGCCGCGCAGGATAAAGAAGTAAAACTGAAAATAGTACAGACCAGTGATATCCACGGTAATTTCTATCCCCACGATTTCATCCTTCAGCGGGAGGCCACCGGAAGCCTGGCACGCGTGCACGCATTCGTGCAGAAAGCGCGCGAAACCTATAAGGACAACCTGATTCTGCTGGACAACGGCGACATCCTGCAAGGCCAGCCCACCGCCTATTACTATAACTACATCGACACGGTATCGCTTCACGTAACCGCCGATATGCTGAACTTCATGGGCTATGATGCCGCCAATATGGGCAACCACGATGTAGAGACGGGACGTGCCGTTTTCGACCGTTGGGCGGGCGACTGCCGTGCTCCGGTGCTGGGCGCCAACATCATCGATGCCGCTACGGGCGAACCCCACTTCCGGCCCTACAAGGTGCTGGAGCGCGACGGAGTGAAGATTGCCGTTCTCGGCATGATAACGCCCGCCATTCCGGTGTGGCTCTCCGAGAATCTGTGGCGGGGACTCCGTTTTGACGACATGGAAGAGACCGCCCGCAAGTGGATGAAGATAATCCGCGAAAAGGAGCGTCCCGATATTGTAATCGGTATGTTCCATGCCGGGCAGGACGCCTTGCTGATGGGTGGCAAATACCGGGAGAATGCCTCGCTGGACGTAGCCCGCAATGTTCCGGGCTTCGACATCGTGCTTATGGGCCACGACCACGCCCGCGAATGCAAGAAGGTGCAGAACGTGGCAGGCGACTCCGTACTGGTGATGGACCCCGCCAGCAACGGCATCGTGGTGAGCGACATCGACATTACCGTGACCCTGCGCAACGGCAAGGTTACGGACAAGCAGATTGACGGCGTGCTCACCGAAACCGCCCCCTACGGCATCAGCGGTGAATTCATGAAACGTTTCTCGCCGCAGTACGCCACCATTCAGGATTTCGTATCGAAAAGAATCGGACGCTTCACGAAGACGGTCTCCACCCGTCCCGCCTATTTCGGTTCTTCCGCCTTCATCGACCTCATCCATACCTTGCAGTTGGACATCAGTGGCGCCGAGATTTCATTGGCGGCTCCCTTGTCCTACGACACGCAGATTAAGGAAGGGGATATTTACGTGTACGACATGTTCAACCTCTACAAGTACGAGAACATGCTCTACACCATGAAACTTTCGGGCAAGGAAGTGCACGATGCCCTGGAGATGTCCTACGACCTATGGACCAACCGCATGACTTCGCCCGACGACCACATCCTGCTGCTCCGCGACCAACCCCGCGAAGGCGCTGCGGACAGGGCTGCCTTCAAGAACTTCAGCTTCAACTTCGACTCCGCCGCAGGCATCATCTACACGGTAGACGTCACGAAGCCGTGCGGCAGTAAGGTAACCATCCTCAGCATGGCAGACGGCACCCCGTTCCACATGGACAAGATGTACACGGTAGCCCTGAACTCCTATCGCGGCAACGGCGGCGGGGAACTGCTGACGAAAGGCGCGGGCATCTCCCAGGACGAGTTGAAGGAACGCATCATCAGCTCTACCGACAAGGATTTGCGCTATTACCTGATGCAGTACATCGAGCAGAAGAAGGTAATCGAGCCGCGTGCGCTCGGCCAGTGGAAATTCATTCCGGAGGAGTGGGCTGTTCCCGCTTCCAAGCGCGATTATGAATTTCTGTTTGGTACAAACCGAAATTAGTATTACCTTTGCCGTCCCTAACTCAAGAAACAAACCGTAAGACGTGAGAGGAATAAAAAGAACCATATGCGCATTATGCTTGCTGGCGCTCTTCGTGGCGTATCAGGCAAGCATAACGGCGTTTACCCACGTCCACTACGTCAACGGGGTGCTGATAACCCACTCGCACCCTTTCCATAACCAGCATTCGCACTCCACCGACTCGCTGATTGTCATCGGCCTGCTGTCGCACTTCAGTTCGGACACGCCGGACTGCTGCGAGCTGCAACACCCGATGCGCTCTCTGTTGCAGGTGATGGAAAGTGAAACCGATACGCCCGTCATAAAGGGAAAAGCGTGTCGGATGCCCTCTCTCCGCGCTCCCCCTTATTCCGTTACCCTTTGATAGTGTTGTACCAACGCCTGGTATGCTCCATACCAACGTTGGGTATTCGTTGTACCGATGCTTGGTATTCGATGTACCAATGTTTGGTATCCGTCGTACCTGCCTTTGGTACTTGCCGTACCAAGTACCGGTACAGAATTGGTATCATTAAGTAACTGAAATAAAAGCGATTATTCAAATGAAACAAATTATATTGGCGTTGATGCTTGCTGTGGCAGGTATCGGCGTAGCCGTTGCCGCAAACCCTATCAGGGAAGGCAACATGATTTCCGGCCATGTTCTTGTAAAAGGTTCGGAAGAGAATATACCGTATGCCACCGTTTTGATTGTAGGCAGCGGACAGGGAACAGTGTCCAATGAAGAAGGTCAGTTCGAGTTCAAGAACCTGCCGGCGGGCAAATATACGTTGCGCGTATCCGCCGTAGGCTATAAGACACAGGAAAAGGCGATTGAAGTAAACAAGGACTTTACGGCGGTGGTGCATTTCCAGATGGAAGAGGAAAGCTTCATGACCGATGAGGTCGTGGTGTCCGCCAACCGCAACGAGGTGAGCCGCAAGGCCGCCCCCGTGGTGGTGAACGTGATGAGCGCCAAGCTCTTTGAGATGGTGAACTCCACCGACCTTGCCAAGACGCTCAACTACCAGTCGGGCCTGCGGGTGGAGAACAACTGCCAGAACTGCGGTTTCCCCCAGGTGCGTATCAACGGTCTGGAAGGTCCGTACTCGCAAATCCTGATAAACAGCCGTCCCGTCATCAGTGCGCTGAGCGGGGTATATGGGCTGGAGCAGATACCGGTGAACATGATCGAGAGGGTAGAGGTGGTACGCGGCGGCGGTTCGGCGCTGTTCGGCGCCAATGCTGTGGGCGGAACTATCAATATCATCACTAAAGACCCCATTAACAACTCCTTCCAGGTGTCGAGCATGTTCTCCAACATGGACGGCAAGTCCTGGGAGCAGTACATGGGCGGGAACGTATCCCTGGTGTCAAAAGACAACTCCTACGGCATCGCCCTCTACGAAAGCTACCGCAACCGCAATCCGTACGACCGTGACGGCGACGGTTTCTCCGAACTGGGCAAGCTGAACATGAACACCTTCGGCTTCCGCGCCTACTACCGTCCCACGCATTTCAGCCGTATCAACCTGGAGTATCACACCACCAACGAGTTCCGCCGCGGCGGCAACAAGTTCGACCTTCAGCCCCACGAGGCGGACATCACCGAGCAGACCAAGCACATCATTAACAGCGGCGGACTGAGTTACGACCTCTTCTGGCGCGAGTATAAACATAAAATCTCCTTGTACGGCTCCATCCAGCACACCGACCGCAACAGCTACTACGGCGCACAGAAGGACATGAACGCCTACGGCAAGACGGACGACCTGACGTGGGTGGCAGGCGGCATGTACGTGGGCAACATGAACAACTGCCTTTTCGCCCCCGCCACCTTCACGGGCGGACTGGAGTATCAGAACAACTCCCTGCACGATGTCATGACGGGCTATCACCGCGATATGCAGCAGGATGTACGCATTGCCAGCGCCTTCGTGCAGAACGAGTGGAAGATGAACGTACTGACCATGCTCGTCGGCGCCCGCCTGGACAAGCACAACCTGATAGACAAACTGATATTCAGTCCCCGCGTCAACCTGCTTTATAAGCCTACCGAGGACTTCCAGGCGCGCCTGACGTACTCCACCGGTTTCCGCGCCCCGCAGGCCTACGATGAAGACCTGCACGTCACCGCAGTAGGCGGCGAAGGCGTGCAAATCAAGCTGGCGGACAACCTGCGCGAGGAGCGTTCCAACAGTTACAGCGGCTCGGTGGACTGGACCACCCACCTGGGACACTGGCAGGCAAACATCCTTGTAGAGGGTTTCTATACCGACCTGCGCCACGTATTCGTGCTCGAGGACATCGGTAAAAACGATGTGGGCGATGTAATCAAGGAACGCCGCAACGGCAACGGCGCCCGTGTGTACGGCGCCAACCTCGACGCCAAGATTGCCCACGGCAAGGAAGCGCAGCTCCAGTTGGGCTTTACCGCGCAGCGCAGCCGCTACACCCGCGAGGAAGTCTGGACACAGGTGGACGGCAAGGACCTGACCACCAAGCGCATGCCCCGCACGCCCGACTATTACGGCTACTTCACCTTCTCGTCCGCTCCGCTGAAGAATTTCGACTTCTCCCTCTCCGGCACGTATACGGGCAAGATGATTGTACCGCACTATGCCGGATACATCGCGGAAGACCGCATGGAGACCACGCCCCAGTTCTTCGACCTCAACCTGAAGCTGAACTATACCTTCGTGCTGCACGACCACATCAAGTTCCAACTGAACACCGGTGTGCAGAATATATTCAACAGCTTCCAGAAAGACTTGGATAAGGGCGAGTTCCGCGATGCCGGTTATTTCTACGGTCCCACGCAGCCGCGTACCTTCTTCATCGGCTTTAAAATAATGAATTAGGACAACATTCACGATTTTTAAACCAATAATTCCGTGAATAATCCTATATTTGCCGGCAAAGCGCATGAATAATGAATACAAAACAGATACGCAACGTTGATATCTCCGGTATGCAACACCTGCCCATGATTGACTTTATCGGCAATGATTTCGCTATTTTCGATGATATAAGGGACATCCCTTTCACGCCATATCCAACGCGTCTGAACGCTGCCTGCTTTGCCGTCTGCCGGAAAGGCTGGTGCAAGCTGAACATCAACTTGCGGGATTATGAAATGCGTGAAGGGATGCTTTGCATCATCCTGCCCGAGCAGATTGTGCAGCAGGGCGAGCGTTCCGATGATTTTTCAGGCAGCTTCATAGCCGTGTCCCGCGACTTTATGGACCTGGTGATACCCACGATGCAGCAACTGTTTCCCATGTTCTTCATGATAAAGGAGCGCCCTTGCATCGCTGTCACTGCCGACGAGTTGCAGGCGTTCGAGGAATATCACTCTTTCCTGTGGAGCAAGGTGAAGCTGAAGGACAATCCCTACCGCAAGGAGATTACGCAGGGATTGCTGATGGCGCTGTTCTACGAGATATACGACATCTATCAGGGACATGCCGTGAAGGAGCGCACTCCCAAAAGCCGCAAGGAAGATTTGTTCGAACGCTTCATCCGGTACGTGTACGAGTTTTACAAAGAGGAGAGGAGCGTGTCCTTTTACGCCGACAAGATGTTCCTTACGCCCAAGCACCTCTCTACCGTGGTGAAAGAGGTGAGCGGAAAGACGGCGGGCGAGTGGATTGACAGCCTCGTGATTCTGGAAGCGAAAGCCATGCTGAAATCATCCGAGCAGAGCATTCAGGAGATAGCCGACGAGCTGCACTTTGCCAATCAGTCTTTCTTCGGCAAATACTTCAAGCATCACACCGGCTTTTCGCCCAAGGAATACCGGAAACAGTAATATCCGGCAACCTCCCGGTTCCGGCAAGCAAATAAAAAACCGGACAGCTACGGTAGGAATCTTTTCCTGTGCTCCGTCTGCTGCCCGGTATTTTTTTAGTGTACCCTAAAAAAACTAACCTTTCTCTTTCAAAAACTAATTTACTCTATCGTTTTCTAAATGACGTTGCAAATTTAAAGAGTTATTTTAAGGTACTGTTTGATATATATCAAAAAAGGATTATTTCCTGAACCGGCTCCAGAAACCGCCTCTCTTTTGTTGCGGAGTTTTATCGGTATCGCGATACAGCTCCTCATACGTCAGCTTCTCCTGAACCATGCGGTAGATGTCTCCCCAATCGGGCAGACCACCCAGGTTGCGGTCGTCAATGAAGAGGTCCGCTTTCACCTTGCGCGAGAAGCCGTGATGGGCGGCATCCTCTTCGGGATAGTCCCGGTTGATGGCATAAAACTCCACGCCCCGTTCCCTGCACCATTCCACGGCCTCGTCCAGCAGCTTTCCTTCACGTACGGTCCACAGTATCAGGCGGTGGCGGTCTTTAATCAGCATCTTCAGCGTATCGGTGGCAAAAGGGATTTCGTTCCCTATTTTAGGGTAGCGGTGCTCTACGATTGTGCCGTCAAAATCAATGGCGATAGTCATGATGCTTATGTATTGCTTTAAAAACGGTAACTTGTTCCTATGGAAGCTCCTAAGACAAACGTATATTCTCCGCTTGTGTAGGTACGTGCCGAAGGAGTAATCTTGCCGTTATAACCTCTCAGATACTCTTCCGCGAAGATGTTCCAGCGGTCGTTCAGCTTGAAGCTCTGTTGCAGACCGCCCTGGATGCCGAAATAATTCTTGTCTTCCATTTCGTGGTGCGTATAGACGATACCAGCAAAGGCGTTGAGGTCGAATATGCGGTTTTCGCTATAATTGCCTATCATGTTGGTAAGGTTCAGCATGTAGTCAGCGGTGACAGACAGCGGATACACACCCCCGTGCTGATAAGCATACCGCCCAATCTCGATGCTTCCTCTTACGGCAGACAGCGGCGTGTACTGGCGTCCCACACCCAGGCTTATCTGTTGTCCCAGCATATCGGGAATATCCTTCATCTTCACACCTGCGGTGCGCATGGGGAAGTTGGTTCCCACAGTGGCATACGCAAAGTTATAAGGCTGGAAGAAGCCGCGTTTGGCATCGAAGTCGGCCTTTCTTCTACGGTACTGCACACCGAACATCACGCCTACATTCTGCATGTGTCTGTCCTGTGTGATGCCGCTCTTGAACGGTTGCGTATAGAAGCTCTTGCTGTATCGCGCCTCACCCGTGATACCGATTTGGTCTGACAGGAAATATACCAGTTGCATAGACCCCGTAGGACCGTGGAATGTACGGAGCTTCTTGGCATAGTCGCTGCTTCTGTGCGCCAGTGCTCCGAATTCGTAGCCGGCGGAAAGGTTCACTTCCAGTCTCGGGTCGTCCACACTCGGCGAAATCAGCGTATTCAGGTTCACCAGCACTTCCGCTCTGCCGCCTCCATACACTTCCTCGCTCTTGAAGTTGTCCGAATTGAACGTATAGTGGAAACCGCCGAAGCCGCTGATGCGCCATCCCAGCGGCATGAACCATTTACCTATCGCCAGTGAAGCGGTAGGACCCAACGGTTGCAGCGCCGGCAGATTGTTGCGCACGGGCTTTCCGAAATCACCCTGCGTACCGATAGCCGCTTCTATGAACATATTATCGCCCATATCTTCCGATTTCATCCTGATGGGAAGACCGGTAAAGCGGTAGGTCAGTCCGGTGTACACGCCATATCCCACGTCATACCGTTTGGGGCAGTCCGCACCGTCTATTCCATCGGTATAGAGATATAGTTTGGGTTCCACATACCAGTCCCAGTTTCTCGACAGATGATAGCGTGCCTGCAAGCCGCCGTGCACTCCGCCGGCTATTTTGGCATCCATACCGTCGCGCTTGCTCACATAGCAGCCTATACCCAATACGGTATACAGGCTGATGTGTGCGCCGCTTTTGTACCCGCCGATATAATCGGACAGGTTGAACAGGTGGTCCAGCTCGATGCCGCCCTGTTTCAGCTCATCGTTGAAGCCGCCCAACAGAGACACCCGGTAGGAGTTGAATGAACTTACATCCTTAGTCAGGGCAATCCCGCCGTTGAACCATGCCGGCAGTGAAGAACTGCCCCTCAGTTTGTTCACACCGCCCATTACCGACAGGGAGAAATTCTTGCCCGGCTGGCTGTTGTTCACTTCTCTTCCCTGCGGGATATACCGTTTCTGCAATACATAGTCCATTGCATTGAAAGGCCTTTCGGTGCTGTCCTTCTTCAGGCTGTCGTCCTGCGCATGGAGCATTTCCGGCATTGCCGTACATGTGCAGATGCACAGTGCCGGAATCATATATTTCAATTTCATTTTCAATCCTTATTATGGTTATAGGTTAGACATATCCATAGCTGCCTGTATGATATCCTCGTTAAATTCACCGTCGTTCTGTGCCGTAGCCACGAAGCTCTTGTCGCGTTTGAAACATTCGGACAGGGCAATCACCGTATTCATGAACTCTATCTCACCCTCTCTGGCAGACAAGGTAGCTTTGAAGTACCAGGTCAGTGCGCTGTCCTGCGGCAGTTTGGCAAGCGAAGCCTTGGCGGCGGCGTTGCCGGCGCGGTTATCCAGCGCCATGTACATCACCACTTCGTTCTGGGGCGATGAAGCCTTGATGGTTTCAAAAGTCTTTTGTGCACGTTCTTTTTCTTCCGGAGTCGTTCCGCCCTGGAAGTAGCCGCCCAAAGCCCATGTATAGGCTTTCAGCAGGTCGAATTTGCTGTCCTCCGGCAGAATCTTCACCAATACGCTGGCGTGCTCGAAGTCTCCCTTCTTGATGTACATGCACAGTTGGTTGGTCACCACTTCCAGCCGGTTCACGATTTCCGTACGGCTTCCATCGGCATTCATGCGCGAATAGTCGGTGGAGTGGATGCTCAGGTCTATCAGCGGTTCCAGTATGGAAGTATCCACGGTATCCCTCTCCAGGTAAGAAGCCGCCAGGTTGTTGCCGGCAAGCGCCCACGGATGCTTTTGTTCCAGTGATTCCTCGTAGGCACGGCGGTACAGAGCTTCCAGTTCCTTTTCATCGGTTATCAGTTGGAACAGCTTCCAGTACTCATAACGTGTGTAGCTGCCTTTCAGCCCTTTTTCCCTGTATTGTGCCATGACTTCCTCATCATTCGGTTCGCGGTATATCTCGTAGAGGCAGTTATAATTCACCACGCGGAGCTCGTCCAGATAAGGCACGATGACGGTAGAGTACCAGTCGAGTTGTTTCAGCGCTCTGCCCTGCGCTCCGATATCCTTATGCTTTGCCAGAATTTCTTTCACCTTGCCGGCTTCCGTGCTTTTACCGTCGCGTTCCAGCAGTTTCACCACTTCTTCCCACGGAGCCACTTCGGCATGCGGGTTGCGGTAAACGCGTTCCAGGGTATATTGGGGCAATATGGAGGTAATCTCCTGTTCAATCTTGCGCATACGTCTTTCGGCAAGGCTCAGGTTACTGCTGTAATGGCCGTCCGGAGAAGCCGTACCTGCCACGTGAAACTCCTTCAATACCGTACCCGGAGATTCGGCTATCTCTTTCAGCTTATTTCTCAGCATGGCAAGGCTTTGTTTGTTTTCAGGCGTGTCCGTCAGTTGGTCGGAGTTGATGAGGAAAGACAGTTGTATCTTGTCCGATGTATTTCTTTTCTCTATCTGCGCCCTTTCCTTGTGCTGCAACGGATCCATCTGCTCCGAGAAGAGGTTGTATTGCAGGAACTTCATCGGGCGTTTGGTCTGGCACGTATTGATTTGGTACGTTCTGGAGTTCGACGCGCTGTAATCTTCCAGGTTCACGATGGCAAAGCAACTGTAGTTCCGGTTGGGGTCGGGCACGATGATGGTATCCGTCCAGTCCAGGTTCATGGCCCTTGTAGTCAGCGCTTCCGCTTTGATGTACGGACGCAGCGGGTCACGGTCCATGTCATAGCCCATTTTGCGTTCCTGCGTCAGGGCATATTCCTTGCCGTCGTATACGGACGGGCGTGCAAAGGTTACCGTATCGTTCGTTTCGCAGTCCAGTACGTACGGCTGTATAATCAGTCGCGAGAAGCGGTTGCCGAAGTAAGGAGGCAGTTTGAAGGTATTGTACGGAATCAGCATGTTTCCGATCATCTTCGGCGCTGTCGGTTCCGGTTTCAGAACCAGCCGCATGGCGGTTACGGTCACACTCTCCAGCATCACTCCTTCGTCGATGCTCACATCTATTTTCATCTGATGTCTCACTTCCTTCAATACCGAGGGCGAGAGTCCCACTTTGAAAATCAGCGCACCGTTGTCCGGAACCAGTATTTCATAATATCCGTTTTCGTCGGTGGTTGTTTTCCCTTCCTGGTCCAGCAGTAATGTTTTCTCCTGGTCGTTGCTGTCCAGTATCTTCTTCATATCCTCGCCCACGGCTACGGTCTTGGCGGCATACACATCCACCGTCACGTCCGAGAAAGGCACTTTCCGGTTTTCGGCAATGTTATATACGGTACCCGATACCTTCACCATTTTCTGCGCCAGGGCAGTACCGGTACCGCATCCCGCCACAACCAGAAGCAGGATCCATATTTTCAATCTTTCAGTAATCATTCTCCGTATTATTTAAAAATGTAAGTACACGAAATTCCCAGTCCCATGGGCATCACCTTGTGTCCGGTGGTGTTGTAGTCTCCCGGTTCGGGCAATCCCTTCTCGTAGCGTTTCTCCCTGTACCACATCAGTGATATTCCGGCGCTGAATTCTATGTTGAAGCGTTTGCCCAGCGGCAGTACATATCCGTACACCATTCCCGGGCCTACGGCATCGCCGAAGTGGTGTGTATCCGAGAATGTGGCGTCATACCTCATGCCCTGTATGCCCAGGCCTATAAAGCTCTGCACCATTGCCCGTCCGCTCACCCAGTATCTCACTTGTACTTCCGCACCTTTGATGCTGCAATCCAGCGGGTTCTGGTCAAGGCTGTAGAAAGCTCCCGCCATAACGCTGGTCCGGTTCGATGTCACCAGTTCCAGCGAGAAGTTCGGAGTCAGGTTTCCCCAAAGCAGTGCGTTTGTTCTTCCGGCAATGAGCTGTGCCTGCGCATTACTTGCCGTGCATGCCAGTACAGCTATCACTATCAGCCTCACCCATATACTTTTCTTTTTACAATCTTTTGTCATACGAATCTCTTATTTTTGTCTCTGACTGTACTTGTTTCTGATAGAGCTGAAGCGGTACACGAATCCTACGCGTATATCGCTCACTACGGGGTAGGGCAGGAAATGCCTGTCTCTGCTCTTTGTACGTATCAGGTGGTTATCTTCATATTTATATTTGTCATATTCGGCATAGGCTGCTCCCACGCTCAGACCCAGATCCAGGTCTATTGCGCCCTGTTTGCATTTGTATACGGGTAGCTGCCATCCGCCGGTCAGTCCGGCATGGAACATATCGCCGGCGATGCCTTTGCCCCATGCTCCGGCAAACTTGCTGTATCCGGCATAGAAGCCCCAGTAGTAGGTACGCCAGAACTTGGGTATTCTGGACTGTCCCGTCTTTACGGTAAAGGAAGGTTTGGCATATCTTTTCACTTCCAGTCTGTAATCGTTGATTTTCATCTGTATGCGTTCGTTCATACTGATTTTGGCATTGCCGTTCCATTTGGCACCTATGCCCACTACCCACCGGTTGTCGGTAGAACTTGAAAGGTCAAATTCCACTTTGGCATTCGGCAACAGCAACAGCCAGTCCATTGCATTGGTTTCAAACGCCCACCGTTCTTTGGGCGAAATCTTTTCGGAGGTTTTCTGTTGGGCGTATGCTCGGACGCTTATCGCGCCCAGCATAGCCAGAAACAGAAACAGTACCTTTGTCCTATTTGTCATCAGTTGTCAATGTTTAGTTCTATATTCTGTATATCAGAAGTTGTAGGTCAGTCCGGCAGTCAGTGCGGCTGCACCTTCCCCTTTCTTTCCGCTGGCGCATCCGTCCAGCTTGTCCCCTACGAGATTACCTTTTATCTCGACATTGATGTCCAGATGTTCCGATACCTTAAAGCGGTTCAGCACACCTACGGTAAGCACTCCTGTGGTAGTATTCAGTCCGGGAGCGTTGGCCACACCGCCGCCCACCAGCGGAATGAGGCTGTATGTACGTTCTTCGTCCACACCGCACCACCAGTTCAGTACATCCACCATGATGTCGGCATGATACATCATGAAATTCCATGATTCGCTTCTACCGTTCTTGGCTTCGCCCGAAGCGTGCATTCCGCTTATCTGCAATCTGGCGCCTAATACGGGAGTAATCCATTTACCGCCGCTTACGTCGCCCGTAATGGAAATACGGTTTCCGAATTTCGTGTGCATGTCATAATCGCCTACGTATACTCCGGCTCCTACCGAACCGCTTACAAACCATTTCTCATTGGCCGGATAGGCCTCCATTTTGCCTTGTGCGGCAACGGTAGTCCCTGCCGAAGCAAGAACTACCGCTGCCAATATCCAAGGTCTTAGACTAAAAAAATGTTTCATTATTTCAAAGTAGTTATTAATTACTTCAATTGTATAAAATAAAAGAATAATATGTTTATATGAAGTGTTGTTCTTTGTAGAGCATGCTACGCTATTGCCTGTCACATTGGAAATTATGTGGAACAGGTAAAATGGATAAGTTCTAATGCGTGGCAAAGTTACTAACTAAAATAATAAAAAACAACTTTTTATTTACATAATGATGTAGAATAATGGCGTAAATAAAACTGTGTCAGCAAAGAATAAAATAAAACTTTGCTGACACAGACTATTTTAATTACCTATAAAGTAGGTTAGGACTATTCTTTTTCTTTCACTTCGCCGCGGCGTGCCTTTTCGGTGTAGCGCAGTTCCTTTTCAATGGTCATATCCTTGCCCAGACCATACGTATGCAGTCTTTCGGGTTCTATACCCACTTTCACGAGGAACTTCTTCAAGGCTTCGGCACGTTTCAGCGTCACTTTTTTGTTTATGGCTTCTCCGCCCGTATGGTCGGCATAGCCGCAGATGTCAATCTGTATTTCCGGATTCTCTTTCAGTGTTTTGGCAATGGTGAAGAGTTCGCGTGCATACTTGTCCGTATCCAGTTTCCATTTTCCGCGTTCAAAGTATACGGCGGGCAAGTCTTTCGGGAAACCTTTGCATACCACTACTTCCGGAGATTTTTCAAGCACTTTCTGTTCGATGTAGATAGTATCGTGCACCACTTTCGTAACGGTCTTTGTAGCGCGCTTCCACATAGGCAGATAGCCCGGAGCGTACATGATGTTGTCTTTCTTTCCGCTCTTTCCATTGCCTATTTTCCATACCAGACCCACTTGTGCGGTAAACATCGTATTTCTCTTGCAGTTGCAGATAGTTTTGATGCCGTCAAATTTGTTGTTGTTAATCCACATCATGCCGCCTTTCAACTGGGCGTCCAAATGTTTGTTGATGCGGTAACGCAATGCTACATCTCCGCCCAATCCCAAATTGACTTTGTTGCTCAGCTTATCTGCAAACCGGTTTCCACTGCCTTTTTCTTCCACTTCGGTTGAGAATTTCTGCATGTATATACCCGGAGCTACCAGTAATGCCCACCGGCGATTGCCATCGCTGCGTCGGAACAGGTTAAACATATTCACTTCAAAATTCAGTCCGAAGTTCCACATCCTGATGTCACTGCGCAGCTCTTTGTAGTATTTGGCTCCTTCCGGAAAATCTACATTGTAATAGGTTTCCGCATTTGGCATGAGGATGAAGTCGTCTTCATAATCTCGCGAACCGGCTTTGTTGGCGGCATAGTCCACAGACAGCCGTATACCGAACAACGGATTGAACTGGTATCCGCCTTGCAGTCCTATCATTCCGCCCCAATAACCGTTACCTTTGGTTACGGAACGGAAGTCTCCTGCAAAAAACGGAACACCGCCGTTAATACCTATGCTCCACCGTGAGTAATCATTGTACAAAGCTTTTTTGCTGGGATAATCCTTCCAGGGATCATCCACTTTTATTGTTTCTTGAGCCGAAGCATTCATGCCGGATAAGAATATAAGGCATGAAGCGGCTGCTATATTCTGTAACAATTTCATAATACTGTACTTTTTAAGTGATTGGATCGGTTATTTCTTTAACAGTTCAATGCAGACGAATGCCGGTTTTCCGTAGAAATATCCGTTTTCACTGGCTTGCAGTCGCACTACTACTTTGTAACCTTCGATGGAAGTAACATTCACACCCGGATTCAGATGTTGTTTCATAAATATTTTTCCGTCAGTGGTTACTCCTATATGACTGTCCATGTGGCTTACCGCAGTTCCATTTTTATCATACGCCATTATATAAGAGTATATTACATTCAGCTTTTTTGTTCCGTCATCTTTCGGGCTGGCTTTTACATCTTCACCTTCCAAAACCGGTTGTGTGCCTATTATCTCCACAAGATTATTTCCTAAGTCCTCTATATCGGCAAGAATATTGCGTTTATAGATATCCGTATCGTTAAAGTCGCTTAAGTCTGATCCGGTAGCAACATTTACTGGAATATTCTCTTGGAAAAAGTCATAATCTTTATTTCCGTCCATAACACCGTTGGGAGAGAAGCGAACTCCGCAGTATCCGCTCTGACTACAGTTTCCGTTTTCTGCGTTTTTGTTAAATACAACAGCAACCTGACATGCTAAATCTTTGGCAACAGAACTCGGCAATCCTTCCACTTCTGTGGCAGAAGCTGTTACAGTCAATGTTGCTTCATCATACTTTTCTACTTTTTCTACGGTAAACTCCGGACCAGCTTCCGCACTTCGTGTCACGGGAGTCACTTTGCGACTATCAATAGAAATGGCATCCTTCTGTTCTATCATTTCATCTATTACTGATGCAGGCATCACTTTTACATTGATTTTCAAGGTGTACTTGCTGCCATCCTGTTTCAGGAGAACGCTTTGGTTGTTGAAGTCTGGAATAATATCCATCTTTTTGATGCGATTGGCAAGTTCATCGATCTGTTCCTGCAATTTATCAATCTGACTTTGCAATTTATCAATCTGACTTTGCAATTTATCGATTTTGCTACTCAAATTTTGTTCCACTTCATTAAGCAGTCCCTGGAATTTGTTTTCCAGTTCTGTCAGCTTTTCAGCGAGTTCCTCGTCGGTAATGCCCTGATTGCCGGTTAGGTTATCTATCTGCTCTTGCAGTTCTTTTATTTTATCGTTCAAGTCATTAATCTTGTTTTGCAGTTCGGCTTTGGCGGTTTCCAATGCTTCTCTCAGTTCTTTCAACTGAGCTTCGCAATCGACATCGCAACCGCCCCCATTGTTTCCGTTCTGTAAATCCTCTATTTGCTTTTCGATAGTGGTAACCCTTTCTTCAAGACTGGTTATCTGCTCCTTAAGTTCGGTGTAACTGTTTTCTCCCGCTTTCAGTTGGTTACGGATGATTTCCAATTGACCGTCATAATCTTTTTGGCAGCTGGTCATTAAAAAACAGCTGCTTCCTGTTAATAGTAGCATGACTATAAACAGAAACATTTTTGAATTTCTTTTCATAACTAATTTTGTTTTAGGGTAAAACGTTTGATATTTTGTTCTTCTTTTAAGCTACATACCAGCAGTGCGCCGTTCCATTCGGCAATGATTATTGATTAATATGTTTGGTGAGAATCATTTGCTGATCGATGTAGATTGTGTTTATAATTGTTTATAGACACTTGCCACTTCATCTGCAATCCTTTCCCAGTCATATTTATTCATATCATATTTAATATGTTCGAGAGGTGAATTGATAATGTTTTGGAGTTTTGAGGCTAATTCATCAACATTTCCACAGCGAAAATAACTATTGTCAGATAACCCTACTTCTTTATTTGCAGGAATATCACTTACTACAACTTTCACGCCATAGCTCATAGCTTCGAGTAAAGCAATAGGAAGACCTTCGTGTGAAGAAGGCAAGCAATAGCAGCGGCAGTTAGTAAGGAGTGAATGGAGTTTTCTCCCTTTGATGAATCCTGTTAATATTACGCCATTTTCCTTTGCTTGTTTTTTTAATGAAAGTGAATAAGAGTCTTCGAAATCAGTATCACCTGCAAGCACCAATTTGCAGTCTGCTGTGTCAATCTTGCTATAGGCTTCTACGAGATGGTGTAGATTTTTTTCTGGTACGAATCGACACATGCCAAGAATATATTTTCCTTTTTCGATACCAAGTTCTTGAAAGTATTCCGGGTAGTCGCAAATATCAGGTTCAGATACACCATTGTATATGAGATGCACCTTTTTTGTGCGGTTATATTTGTGCGCAATTAGTCTTCTGATAACATCTGAAATAACAATTACATCATCTGCAAACATGCATCCTATCCGTTCACCAAGCTTTAATATAATTTTGGCAATTCTTCCCCATTTGTCACGGTCATAGTCAGGACCATGATGAGTAAATACGACTTTCATTCCTAACAGTTTTGCGTATGGGACAAGTAAAGCGTTACCAATAGCATGAACATGAATGATATTAGCTTTCTGTCGTCTTGCTTCATTAATGGCACGATAAGTGTGAATTATTGCTTCAAAGGATTTTTTCTTGGGAGAAGGGATTGTTATGAGTTTTACTCCATTCCAATCTTTTAAATCATCATGTACATAATTAGATCTTCGAATTATCGTTATGTCAAATCCACGTTTTGCTATGCGGGGGAAAAGTTCTTCACAGTGTGTTTCAACTCCCCCCATTATATTAGGGATGCCACGGGTGCCTATTACTACTATTTTCATAAAGTATTTATTCTTGTTTTAAAAAATGGCTATAAAAAGCTATAAGTCTTGGATAATAGTTTTCAAGACTTAGATTTTCATGGGCAAATTCTAACGTTCCTGCACTTAATCTTTGATATGCTTCGGGAGTCAGAGAAAATATTTTTTTGATAGTTTCCTGTAAATTATCACTATTACCTGTTGTGAATTGATATCCTGTTTTTCCATCAATGATTATTTCTGGTATGCCACCAATTTTTGCGCCAATAACGGGAGTGCCAACAGAATAAGCTTCAATGATAGTCATAGGATTGTTTTCATACCATTCTGATGGTACGATAACAAAATATGCATTTTTTACTAAATCTATAAGCTCCAATCCACGTTTATAGCCAAGAAATTCAACATTGTTCATGCTGTTGTTTGAGACAAACAACTTTAACTCTTTTTCTTTTGGGCCTGTACCAACAATTTTTAAATTACATTCGGGTAGTTCTTTGAATGCTTTAAGTAGTGTTTTTACTCCTTTTTCATAAGAAAGACGACCAAAGAACAGAAAATATTTATTTGTTGGTATTTGTTTGGATGTGGTAGCAATGGAGGTTGTAAAATTGTAAAGTGTGATATTATGTGTTTGTCTAACTTCGGGCATATATTTTTCTTGAATTTCTTTAGCAAATTTACTTACATACAAGAAACCGTCAATATATTTTGCAGGGTTAAAGAACCAATTACGGAAATATTGTTCAGCTGCCATTACTGCACTCATTGCCTTGCTTCCTTTGCAACATGTGTGGGTAAAACATTTATAAAAATATTTGCCTTTACAATCCTCACAAATTATTCCTTTTCCGTTACGAAAAGTATAAGCAGGACAAACGATACGATAATCATGTACTGTAAATAAAATGGGGATATTATATCTTTTTAAAACAGGAAAAATAGAAGGAGTTATCTGTCCCCATAATAAATGAATATGTGCGATATCAGGTTTTTCATCTTTAACTAGTTGCTCTATTTTTTGCGCTGCTTCAAAATGATAAAAGTAATTTATTACGTTTTTTACAGTTTTGAAGAATCCGGTTCTAGTTGCTTTGGATTCAGGAAAATATTTGCTATAGGGGGAAGGGTTATTCTCTTTCCATTTTAAACAGAAGTATACAACTTGATGTCCATGCTTTTCCAATAATTTACCTGTATTGAAACATACTGTTTCTGCGCCACCTTTATTAAAATTATATACGTCTATTAGAAGTATTTTCATTTATATAATAATATTTTATTGTAAAGTTTGCTCTTGTTTATATTGATTCAATGTTCCATTTATTAGCAAGCCATAAAAAGTGGGCTTACCGTTAATCTCTTTTGGAAAATATTGTTTCCATGTAAGTTTATACAAAAATGTATTTTTACTGATTAGTTTCCATACGTTAGGATCGTATGGCTGTCCTAGCACTTTCCACAACTCGTCGCAATATGGATTATTGGGTGGAATTTGCATAAATAAATCAGCTAATGGCTTAATATGATTTTGTGCAAGTACAATAGCATAATCCGTTAGTAGATAATCAATAAGATGATCGTAGTGTTTCCAATAATTGTATAAAAAATCTCTAATAACTGCATATGCCCAACGGTTTTCGTAACTGCATCCTAGTGAATAATTTGCAAAATATCCGCTTGCAATGGAACAGTGTAAATAATCTGGGCGTTTAATGGACCATAAAGGTAATTGCATATAATGTTCAAAACTTTTTCCCGTACAAAAGAATGTCGAATCAATCCATATTCCTCCATATGTTGATAAAAGGTTTAAGCGTAATAAGTCTGAATATATTGTTTTAGATATGATACCATGTTTGCGCTTTTCCTCTAACCAATCAGGAAACTTTACATATTGCTTATAGTTCTCATCTGTAATGATTAATACTTCATATTTTCCGGAATTACGTTTGATAGATTCAACACATGTTTTTACAATTTCAGGTGCATTGTCAAGTCCTTGCCACCAACATACCCAAATCTTATTTCGCATTTTTTCATCACATTCTGGCATTGTATTTAGGTATTGGTAGTTATTCCAATATGAGCTAAATTTTTTCTCTAAAAAATTTAACATTATTTGATGCTTGTATAATAATCTATTTTTAACGTTTTCAGGTTCTTTGAATCCGTTTCGGTTCATAATTTGAATATCAATCTTTGCACGGAATGTTACTAATGCCGCTTTCCATGAAATAACTTGTGCTACATCATATGTTGCTTTTAACTCTTCGCATATTCTGTGAAATATACGCTTAAAAGTATTATGTTTTTGTTTCATATTTATTTGTTTTATGTTATTTGAAAGATATAATAGGAATGAGGCTTTGTTGTATTATTTTTTCCCATTGCCATTTTTCCATAGATTTGCGTATTGTTTGGCTGTTGTATTCTCTTCTGTGTTGATAGGTATCATATAGAGCTTTTGCAAAATCAGAAATTGTATCATTGATGAGTATACCGTTATTGGAATGAATGACTTGTCTATTTTCATAGGTATTTGTTGCTATAGTATATAGGCCAGATAAAGCATATTCAAATGTTTTTGTTGGAGGCTGATATTCATAACATTCAAGTTGGGGGATATAAGATATACCTATATTATGGGTATCAAGAAAAGGTTTTAATTCACTGTACGGTAGTCTACCATATGTGTGTATAGTGCTTTCTAACTTTTGCATATGTATATAGTTCTTTATTTCATAAAGTTCCTCGCCATCTCCAATAATGCTATATATAAGAGGTATTTCTGGATATTTGTCTTTAAACATTTTCACTCCTTTTACTGTATCAATAATATGTCTATTACTTAAGGTGCCCATATAAAGAAGTTTTAAACAATTAAAGTCTTTATCTGTATGTGAAATGATATCAGCACCGAGAGGAAGGATGAATGTAGGCAAATTTGTTTTTAAGTGAAGTTTTTGTTTAATGCCTTTGGATATAAAAGAGGCACTATCAAATACATTAACCGCATGTTCTATACTTTTATTTTCTATTTGTTGTTGTTCTAGTGATTTGTGTACAGATAATGTTCGGATATCAATATGCATTTTTTTGAAGGGTAGAATTTTTTTTAGCCAATGACATTTTGGAAAATAGACAGTAAAAATCTTACCTTTATAGAAGAGGCAGTATAGAATACAAGTTATGAGAAAACGGACATTCTTAAATAATTTTCCACCGGATGAAGAAACATAAATGATCTTTACTTGAGGGATTTCTATTTTTTTGCGATGTTCATCAAAACAGATGTATGTAATATTAAAATGGCAATGCAAATATTCACAATATTTTAAAGTGTCTGTAAGAATGCCTAATTGTCCTCTATCAATAATTAATAGTTTTGTTTTCATTTTACTGTTTTGAATTTTAATCTGTTTTAAAAAAAAGATACAGTGAAAGGGGCATCCCAAATAAATGCGGTCTTATCTGTAGGCGGAAAGAATAAGTATTTAAGGAATTCATATGCAAACCATACGAGAAAAATACTTACTAATTTGTCGAATTTACTCCATCGGGGAGTCTTGTAATGTAGCACAAGGGATACTGGAAAAATCCATGAGTAAGCTAATACTTGTCCTATTCTGTTTAGAATTTCAAGGTTCCTGAATAGAGAAAGGATTGAAATCCCTATGAAAAAAGAGTTAAATAAAGTAGCATTTATTGATTGCCCTACTCTATGACATAATATTGTTTTGTAACCCAAATATAAAAGTGTAGATGTTCCTAATGCTTCTATAGCTTGTACTGCTACATTTCTAGTATATAGTTCATTCATTCCTTCTGAAGAAAACCACTTAGATGAGTTTTCTGCATAGGCAGAAGCTAATTCATTATGTCTTGAAAAAATATCTAAAATAGGTTGTAAAATAGAAAAATCAAATATTTTAGGAAGAACATATACGCACAGCAAATAAATTGGTATTGTGATGCTGTAGTGCAAAGGCTTATGCATAAAGATATACAATCCTGTTACTATTAATATGTTTACAATATTTGCAGAATGTATGTTTAGACAAATAATCCCCCAAAAAATACATAGGAAAATAGATTTTTTATTTTTTCTCCATATATGTTTTACACTTTTAGGCTTTATTTTAAATAGGCTATTCATGTATAGAAAGAAAAAAGAATAGCTGAAAGCTTGCCTTATCATATATTCTTCGAATTGCATATATGCCATAATGAATAATGGAAATATCCATTTGGCATAGGCTTTGTATTCTTTTAGAAAATGTGTGGCGCATAAAATAAATACAAAAGAATAAATAAGGAATACGCTGTATGCATTAAAGCCTAATAACTTAGCAGTATCGTTGATACCGATAAAAAGGAAGCCTGTTGTATCAGGTGTATCTCCATTGAATACTTCGATGTAATGTTGGTAGTCATTTCCTCTCATATATCTGCAACCCTGTACTAAAGTGAATAAGAGGATGCATGGTAAAGTTGCAGATTTATATGGGGCTCCTTTTGATATCCTGTTTCCGCAATAAGCGAAGCAAGATAGAAGTATTATATTAATTATTAGATAATCTAAATCAAAGTTCGGCATATGGGATATTGCTCTTTTATTCTGATATAGAATCTTTACACCAATCCAAAAAATTTTCGTACGAAGTAAATTTGTAGGGGGGGGGGAGAAGGTTAGGTTTTCCGTCGTAATAGATTGATTCTTCGGATAGCTCATCTTTATAGGGATATCGTCCGTATCTTTGATAAAAATACATGACATTCTCTTTGGCTTCTAAAGGTGCCACTTTTAAACGTTTTGCAAAATAGTCATCCAATGAGCAGATTACTTTACAAGGATTTCCTACGGCTACGCTTCCAGAAGGAATATCATGTGTCACTGTAGAACCAGCGCCGATAATACAATTATCTCCTATATTTACTCCTTTAAGTACTGTCACATTTGCCCCAAAATAGATATTGTTCCCTATCGTTACAGCACCGCTTGAATTTAACATTTGGTTATATTTACCTATAAATACACGTCCTCCCCAGTCATGTGTATATATGTGGAAGTTTACATTCATGTCAACCCTATTACCTATACTGATAAGCCATGGGCGTGTGAGATCTATATATGTAGTACGAGGCTCTCTGAAAATGCAGTCATTTCCTATTTTTATACCTTTAGACTTTAAAAAAGAAATATAACTATCTGAAGAAATATAATGTTTTTGCTTCAGAATAAAACGGAAGATTTTTTTGAGCATAATTTAGTGTTGTAGAAATTTCTGATATTTGATTACAATATCTTGTTCTTACGTAGATTTTTTAAAGAGATAAATGGCGTAGCAATTGCGGACAAATGTATTGTAATTATGCTTACAATCGTTTGTTTATATATTGTATAAAATGTGTACGCTACGCTTTCGCTTATCCCATGTTCAAAGGATAAACGAAATCCAAAACAATAATTGATAAATGTCCTGCAAAATTACAGATTAATCATAAAAAAACAAAACTTTCCGAAGAAAAAAGCATATGAAAGAGGTAATGTATCTTCTTCGGAAAGTAATGATTTTTACTCTTTCAGCTTAGGAAATAAAGTCTTTACCCCTTCCCGATAGATACGTTGTGCGTTTTCAGGCGTCGTGAACTCTTTAAATGCGCTCAGAATGATCTCGTAGCTGTCTACCTCATAATTATGGAGCCCTTTTTTATGTCCTCAAGATAGTTTTGCTTCATGTGACAGGTGGAACGGAATGCCTCTCTTCGGATATCAAGCTGTTCCAGTTCTTTTTTGAGGAATGCACCGAATTCCGGATGATCGGAAATAAATCTGTTCGATTTCATAATAAATTTGTTTTAGTTAATAAAATAGAAATATTTGATTCCTGTACCTACATAGTGGGTACAGGTAATTTGGGTACAAAGGTATACCTTTGCAACAGTTTTTAAAACAATTTAAAATATAAATGCTATGAAAGCACATAAAACTACTCTTTCCGTACGGGAGCTGCAAAAGACCATAGGGCAGTGGAAAAGTCGGAAAATTACGGATTCCACCATTGCAAAGCTGTTGGAACTGATGTTGGGGATGACCGCCTACATGAATGAAGATGCGGTTTATCCTGTGGAGAATTTCTATGATATCAGCAAGGCGCTGAAGTTTAAGAACGCGCGGTATCTGGTGGAAGCGGTCAGGTTGAGCGGAGCGTTCGGCATCGTACCCGGCGACAATGTGTACGGGATGAGTTCGTTCTATTCCTACCTCTGGAAAGAGAAAGAAAAAACGGATGATTCCGCGGAAACTTTACCGGTAACTTTACCGGTAAAATTACCGCAGGGGGATATATATAATATATATACTATACAGGATAATAAGAATAATACATCCTCCGGAAGGATTTCTTCTGCGGAAAAAAGTCTGGAGGCCGCACGTAATTTCTTTCACCTCATCAACAAAAATCCGATGGATAAGATGCGGATTTTCACTCCGCTCATCGACGGCTTCCAGCAGAAGGAGGGACTGGCGCGCGAAGATGCCTGCGCCAACCTGGTGTACCTGGTGAACGAATTGCTGGTGCCTTACTTCGCAAGCCAGGAACGCTTTATGAAATCCACCCATGTCGGGCGGCTGTGCTGGCTGAGCAACCTGCTGAAATCCGCCGGCGGGCTGCGGATGCTGAAAGATGCCACGGATGCCGGAAGGCGGCAACGGGTACAGAACCTTGCCGACATGCGGAGTGAACAACGCAACAACCATCCGCTCTGCGAGTTTGAGTGGACGGATAAGGAAAGCGGCCTGCGCTTTTACGACGACCCGCTGGAAGGGATGGTGAACATACCGGACAATGCACCGCCCCGCCCGGGAGCGGGAGCGGAGTGGAACGTGCTGAGTGGAAAATGGGGGGAGTTGTGAGTTATAAATTATAAAATTTAGGAGGATGAAGCCGTTTTATTATTTGAGTGATTTTCCCGAGCGTAGAAGAGCGGGGAAGAATTATATAGCAGAGTGTCCCAAGTGCGGGAAAAAACATCTTGCCATTTCGTGCGATACGGGATTGTACTGCTGCTTTTATGCGGGGTGCGACTTCCACGGGAAGCTGAAGGACTTCTGGACAGAGCGCAGAAGCACGGGATGGCAGGATGCCGGGAGTCCGGTGGGAGCTTCGCCGATGGCGAAGGAAAGTGCCGGGAAAGGAGAGCCGGGCGGTATGGCATCGGCAGGCGGAGGGAACGCTGCATTTGAGGTGTCAATGATTCCCGAAGACTACAAGCGGCTGTCGCCTGAGGTAATTGCCAAAATCAAACCGCTGACCGATGACCCGGAGACTTCCGATACCGGACAGCTTGCCGCCCGCCGTTATCTTGCCGATATGGGAATCTCATTGAAAACAGCCATCGACGCGCGTATCGGCTGCCTGGTGCACCGCTGCTTCGGAGGCAAGGACAGCAAGGACGGAAAGGATAAAAAGAACGCTGCGAGGATGATGTACCAGTGCATCGCCTATGTGAACTATATCAACGGGCAGCCCGTCAACGTGAAGTACCGCTCGTGCGACGCCACTGCTTCCGGCTATACCAAATGTTGGAGCCAGGATTCGCCCACCACGCCTTGCCCGCCTTACAACATCGACTGTATCAACCCGCTGCTGATTGCCGAAGAGAATATTCCGCGCCTGATTGTCACCGAAGGGGAAAGGGATGTGCTGACGTTGCGCGAGGCGGGCTATCCGTATGTCATCAGCGTGCCCAACGGCGCGGCAAGCGACCTTTCCAAAGGTTTCGAGGCTTTCCGCCCCTGGCTGGACCGGGTGCAGGAGCTGGTGATTTGCGGCGACAGCGACCTGCCCGGAAGGACGCTTGTGAAGCATCTTGCCGACTATTTCGGTACGCGATGCCTGTTCACCGTCCTGCCCGGCGGCTGCAAGGATATATCCGACGTGCTTGTGGCGTACGGCGCCGATGTGGTGCGCGAGATTATCGGCTCGGCATGCCCGCATCGTACATCGGACATCATCACCGTGAGCGAACGTGCGGATGAGATTATGAACGTGTTGAACGGCAATTACGACCACGGCTACGATGTGGGTTACGGTCCGCTTACCGACCGGGTGTTCCATCCAACCGACCAGGGCGGACTGATAATTGCCACCGGAAAGCCTAACAGCGGCAAGACGGATTTTCTGAACGACCTGACCTGCCGCCTCATGGCCAAGACGGGGCGTAACGTGTGCTATCTCTCCTTTGAGGTTCCCGACAAGAACAAACACATGGCAAATCTTATCCGCCTGATGCTGGGCAAGGTGAACACGGCGGCATACACCCGCGAACAGTTGCAGCCCATCGTCTCTTTCCTGGACGGGCACATGGTGCATCTGGACCTGCACGAGGTTTCGCCCACGCCCGCCAACATCATAGAGCGCGCGGAGCGGGTGAAACGCGCCATGCCGTTGAAGTATCTCATCATCGACCCGTACCTCTTCATGGAAATGGAAACCGGACGCTACAACACGGAGACGCAGGCCATTAAGGGCATGCTGACGCAGATGCAGGCGTGGGGGCGTAACAACGGTGTCTGGGTGATTATCGTGGCGCATCCCCGCAGCCTGAAAAAGCTGAACGGGAAGAACGAGCTGGAGGAGATAGATATGTACACCATTTCGGGCAGCGCCAACTGGGCGAACCTTGCCGATTTCATCTTTTCCATAAGCCGCATCGAGGAGCCGGACAGGCGCTATACCCGGCTGGATATGCTGAAAGTGCGCGACCAGGATTTGTGCCGGACGGGAAGCGTGCTGTTTGTGAGGCAGCCGTGCGGGCGGTATGATGAACGGGAATCGGAGGAGCAGATAATGACCGAGATGCAGGGGAAGGTTCTGGATAAGGACAGGCTGCCGTGGATGGGGCTGGTAACCCCGTGAGTTTGCTCCTGAAAGACCGGGTGTTTGCTCCCGGAATGCCTTGTGTTTCAGGCTGGAATGCCCGGAGTTTCAGATGTAAACTCCGGGCATTCGGCTTTTAAACGCCTGGCTTTTCGGGGGCTATGGTTCTCCCAATGCTTCTACGATGACGTGCACCTGAATCGGAGTGTAGCACTTGGCATTGGGAAGCATGCCGGTGGCGGCAAGCTGTTCCAGGAGTCCGGGCTTGAAGGCTATCCAGCGGTTGAGCTTGCGGACGGCTGCCTTGGGCGTGATGCTGGGACTGTATAAGATTGCCAGCTCGCTTTTGCTGTAGCTGCGGGGGATGAAAGAGGATTTTTCCATGTTCTTTATTACTTGTTTTTATGATGTAAAGTTAGTGAAAATTAGTGGTTTGCGAAAGAAAAAAGGACAGTTTATTGCGTCGTAAGGTGTCATAAGTCGCAGAAAAACGCTTTATGGTGTGCAATGATGTGCGAAGGAGCGGAAAGGGGCGGAAGCGGGTGGGGAAGGTGCTATCTTTGTATCGCCGGTCAGAAGAAAGGGCCCCTTCGGATTGAGCGATGAATGATTTACAATTAACAATTAAAACTTAAAAATTATGGCAACAGCATTGGTGGTACGCGCACAGCGCTACAAGAAGATTGGCGACAAGACGTCTCCGTTGGTTTATATCCTGAAAAGAAAACCGCGCGACGCGAAGATGTATGATTTGAAACGCATCTCGGAAGAAATAGAGGCTTTGGGAGGTATGTCGGCAGAGGATGTGCTGCACGTGGGCAAGGCGATTGTGAGAAACATGCGCGAGAAGCTGACCGACGGCAACAGTGTCCGTCTGGATGATTTCGGAATTTTCCGCACTTCGTTTCACTGCATAGCAACGGAAAATCCCAAGGATTGTACGGTGAAGAATATTGACAAGGTGCGGATTAATTTCAAGGTCGCCACTACGCTCAGACTGGTGAACGACTCGGTTGCCACCACGAAGGGCGCACCCAACAACATTAATTTCGAGCTGGTGTCCGACGACAACAAGACATCGGGCGGTAGCGGCAACGGTGGCGGAAATGCCGGCGGTGAGGAAGAGAATCCGTTGGGATAAGGATAAGGTATTTTGAATGATGAATTTTAAATTTTTAAATTGAAAAAAAGAAGTATGGGAAAAAGTAAAGGTTTTTGGGATACGATTTTGAAAGTGGTAATTGCAGTGGCTTCGGCTGTGCTGGGTGTGTTTGGTGCGAATGCGATGACATTTTAGGAGATGAGAGCGATTGACCTGATAGTAATCCATTGTAGCTCCACGCGCGAGAGCTATGCGTTGACCGAACAGGCGCTGGAGGCTTCTCACAGGCTTATAGGGTTCGACGGAACGGGGTATCATTTCTATGTGCGGCGTGACGGAAGAGTCCTGGCTACCCGTCCGGTAAGCAAAGTGGGGGCGCATGCGCGGGGCTACAATGCTCACTCGATAGGCATCTGTTATGAAGGTGGGCTGGACCGTTACGGAAATCCGAAAGATACGAGGACAGAGTGGCAGCGACATTCGCTGAGTGTGCTGGTGGGAAAGTTATTACAGGAATATCCCGGTACGTGTGTAGTGGGGCACAGGGACCTCAGTCCCGACCTGAACGGAAACGGGGAAGTGGAACCCATGGAGTGGACCAAGCAATGTCCCTGCTTTGATGTAGGGAAGGAATTCTGATAGCGGGATGCTGAAAAGGCTGTAGGGTGATAGTAAAATCATCGTACAGCCTTTTCTTCTTGTTGCCTCCTCTTCTGTATCTCTTTTGCCTTCTGTATTTCTTTTGTCTTTTTGTTCTTTTGCCCTTCCATTTCCTCCCCCTTTTTCTCGACAAATCCTATAGGCACATCCACATGCGCGCACCCCAACATATCCAGCCGCACAGCAACTTTACTTTTCCCGTTCACAGTGATAAGCTCTCCTTCGAGTCCGGCAAGCGGCCCTTTTATTACTTTCACGGCATCGCCGGGAGCCAGCGGGGCGCTGCACATTTCCACCGCTTCGGGACTGTAGTCGAGCATGAAGCGGAACCGGTCCATCTGTTCGTCGGGGATGACGGCAGGGGTGCTTTCGCCGCGCAGTACCATATAGCGGCTGACCGCCTGCAGGCTCAGGGGGAGCGGCCGTTCCTGCGGAGTGACATGCACGAATATCATCATGGGAATCACAAGACAGTCTACCCGTTTGCGTCGGTCGCTCCACTGGCGAATCTCGCTCTGGACGGGCAGGTAGCACTCGATACCCATAGCGGCAAGCCGTTGTGCAGTCTTTTTCTCAAGGCACGACTGTACATAGGCCACCAGCCATTGGCGGGGTGCTGTATTGGTTTTTGTTTCTATGTGATTCGTATTCTGCATTGTTTTTTACGTTCGGTTGGGTTAAAAAGTATGCCGGGCAGCAGCGCTCTGCTGCCACAGCATACAAGCAAACAAACAAAAAATAAGCCCGGAAACAAGGACAGCATTGCATGTAGAAGTTCCCCAGGCTTATGGGGTGAATATCTTATTTCGAATCGGAAGTATCGCCATAACCGTACCCGTAGCCATAGCCGTATTTCTTGCCATAGCCGTAGTACCTGCCGTACTTGCCGTAGCCGTAATAGTAGCCGTACTTCTTCTTTTTCATGTCCAGGCCGTTGATAACGGTGCACAGACCGGGCAAACGCTTGTTGGCGTACAGCTCGTTGATGAGTTGGTAGTCGTTCTTATGCGTATAGTCGGCACGGCATACGTAAACGCTGATGTCGGCGACGCGTGCTATGAGCTGCGTGTCGGTGACCATGCCGATAGGGGCGGTGTCGAGCACGACATAGTCGTAGTCTTTTTTCAACAATTCGATGGCATCGTCCAGGGATTTGCGCGCCAACAGCTCCGTGGGGTTGGGCGGGATAGTTCCGCCGGGCAGGATGTTGAGGTTGGCAGACAGGTCCGAAGACTGTATCATGCTTCGCAGATCTGTACTTTGCGGAGCAACCAGATATTGGGTGATACCGCGTTCCTTGTGCGAAATATGGAATACTTTGTTCAATCCCGGCTTGCGGATATCAAGTCCCACAATGACTACTTTCTTACCCAATAGCGCCAAGCTGACAGCGAGGTTGGAGGCGATGAAAGTCTTTCCTTCGCCACTTGTGGTGGAGGTGACGAGAATTACTTTCTTGTCAGGGTCGCCCAACATGAAAAGCAGGTTGGTGCGCAGGCTGCGGAAAGTCTCTGCCATGATGTCGTTGTCGTTTTCGCGGACGGCGATGGCGTACTTTTCATCGGAGTCGTTCAAGGGAACGTCGCCGATAACAGGAACACGCGTAAGTCTCTCGACATCAGAATGTCCTTCGATGCGGTAGCTGAGCAGGCTCAGTATATAGATGATGGCAACCGGAATGCCGAAACCGAGTACCAGGGCTGCCAGGTAAATTATCTTTTTATTGGGCGATATGGGTACATCATCCGCCAATGCGTCATCTATGATTTTAGCGTTGTTGGCGGTGGCGGCAAGCGCGATATTGTTTTCTTCGCGTTTCTGCAACAGCATCAGGTAAAGCCCTGCCTTGATTTCCTGCTGGCGCTGGATGCTGACAAAGCGGCGTTCCTGTGCAGGAGCATTGCTGATTTGACCGGCATATTTGCCTGCCTGGCGGTCGAGGTCGGCTTTAGTGATGAGCAATCCCTTGTATACGCTGTTGATGGTAGTCAGAAGGCTGGCATGCATATCGTCGATATTGCTGTCGAGCCGGCGGACTACAGGGTTGGAGTCGGAAGAAGCGCGGCGCAGACGGTTGCGCTCCAGAATCAGTGCATTGTATTGGGATATTAAAGATGTGAGCGCTTCGTCATCTAAGCCTACATTGACCGGCAATGTAGTATTGGCATTCTCCGGTTTGTTAAGATAATCGGACAGATATTTTATCAGATTCAATTGTGTGCCGTTTTCCACGCATAGCTTTTCGTATCCGGATTTTTCAGCAATGGCAAGTTTGGCATCACTGCTAAGGTCGGTCAGCCCGGATTCGCGTTTAAAACTTTCCAACTCCTGTTCGGTAGTTCCTAATTCCTGATTGATAATGGCGATACGTTCATCGATAAAGCGGGCGGTATTTTGAGCCACTTCATTCTTGTCGTCATTGGCATCGCGGTTGTATATCTCTACCAGTTTATTGATAAAGTCTTCGCCGCGTTTTTTATTCGTATTGCTTATTGATATGGTAGCCACAGAGGTGGTCTTGCTGGTAGGTTCAATGGCAAGTGCCTGGCGGTAGCTTTTTGCTACGGCAAGCGGATGTTGGATTGTGATTTCGAGCTTTCCGTCCTCTGTAATGGGGGCTTGTGAATTGGGCATAAAAGTTATAGTGCCTTTTTCACCGGACAATACTGCCGGCAATTCGGTAAAACTTTTACTGAAAGTCTTTTCCTCGTCGCTTCCCTTGCCGGTAGTTACGTTAACTTCTATCTGTCCGTTTTTCTGATAACCTACAGTGAGCAACATGGGTGTATCGAGCAGTTCGGCATCTTTGGGAGAATAATGGACAAGTATAGGCGATGCGCCGTAAAGGTCTACGGTTTTGAAACCTTTGGAAGCCGTGTAGCCGATATAGAGTCCCAGTTCATTAACCACATCCTTTATCAAGGATTTGCTTTGCAGGATTTCTATTTCGTTGTCGATGTTTTTTGACGGATTGAGCAGTCCAAGGTCTTCAAGTCCTGAAAATTCGTTTCCTAACATGCCGCCTTTCTTCTCATCCTTGATAAGGATAGATGCATTGATGTTGTAAGCAGGGGTGCTTTGTTTCAGGTAAATCCATGCACATGCCATACAGACAATGACGGATGCAACGAACCAGGGCCAGCGGATGATGTACTTGAAAAGGCTGGCTTTGAAATCTATCTGTTCCTCTTTGTCTTCGAATATGTCGTCGTAAAGTTCTTCTTTCATAAAATCTTGAATAAACTATAATGATGATGCTTTCCGGTTGTTGTTATTTGATGATTGTAGTAATTAAACTTGCCAATGAAACGAGCGTTCCTACTACGCTGATCCATATAGTGGTGCTATTACTGATGCCGGAGTTCTTGGAAACCGTTTTATTGGGAGTGACATAAAGTATGTCATTCTGCTGCAAATAGTAATAGGGCGAATTGATGATATCACTGTCATTCAGGTTTAAGGTAATAATTTCGCGCTTTCCCTGATTGTCTTCCCGAATCAGTTTTACTTTGTCGCGGATACCATATACGGTCATATCTCCTGCCATGGCAAGTGCCTCGAATATGTTTACCTTTTCATTGGAGATGGTAAATGTGCCGGGATGGGCAACTTCACCGATAACGGAGATTTTATAGTTGACCATGCGTACGGTGACAATGGGTACTTCGCGGAATTGAGGTTGGAGTTTGTCTTTTATCAGTTGTTCCGCTTCGCTTTTTGTCAGACCGCCTATGTGGATATTGCCGATGATAGGGAAGTCTATGTTACCTTTATTGTCTACCAGATACTGTTGCAGTACAGGCTGGTTTGTCAGGTAGCTGTTCTCTTTGCTTAACGGACTCGTCACCGTCAAATTGAACGGTATCGCCAATTCCGGTTCTTCGGGGCAACTCACTACGATAGTAAGCAGGTCTTTCGGCATGATGCGTGCATCATACAACGGCATATCAGCCGTGCCGGTATCTCCGGCGGCAACTTCTTGCAGTGCATCCTGAAGATAAGGAACTTTTTTATAGCTTTGACACCCTGCCAGCAATAGCGGCAGCAACAATAAAATAATCAGACTTTTTCTTTTTCTCATGTGTTTTGATTTTTAACTCTCAGCTTTCAACTCGTTTTAGTAGGCTTCTTTTTCTCCTTTTACCGCATTCTTCACGGTTTTGTAGATAATGTACAGGTCGAGCATGAATGTCCAGTGTTCCAGATACCAGATGTCACGCTCCACGCGTCCTTCCATTTGCCAGAGTTCCTTGGTCTCTCCGCGGAAGCCGGTGACTTGCGCCCAACCGGTGATGCCGGGTTTGACAAGGTGGCGTACCATATACTTATCAATCAGCTTGGAGTATTCTTCGGTATGTTTCAGCATGTGCGGGCGGGGACCTACTACGGACATGTCGCCTAACAGAACGTTGATGAACTGCGGCAGTTCGTCGATGCTTGTTTTGCGCATGAAATTGCCCAGACGGGTTTTGCGCGGGTCGTTTAAAGTAGCCTGCACCTTATCGCTATCCTTGTTGACACGCATGGAACGGAACTTATAGCACCAGAATTCCTTGTTTTCCTCGCCGCTGCGCTTCTGCTTGAAGAAGATAGGTCCGGGTGAGGTTATCTTGATAGCAAGTCCTATTATGATGAAGATGATAGGAAAGATTGTGCATAGGAACAATAGTGAGAACACGATGTCGAACAGGCGTTTTGCCAACCGGTTTTCAGGTTGCGCCAACGGTTCCTGACGAATATCCAGTACGGGTACGCTTCCTATCAGTTCAAGGTGCATGCGCCGTTTCAGGTAATTGCGTACATTGGGCACGCTGTAAAAATGAATCAGATTGTTTTCGCAGTAGCTAATGATAGGCATTATCTCTTTGCTATGCGAGGAAGCAAGACCGCAGTACAACTGTTCGGCCTTACTTTTCTTAAGATAAGGGATTACTTCTTGGGGAGTGCCCAGATAGCGGCATTCCTTCGGATAATTGTCGGAAGGATGCTCGGCAAAATAGCCCACTACCTTGAAGCCGGAAGTAGGGTCGGCGGTCATCTCTTCGTAGAGTTCGACCATATTGGAACCATCGCCCACAAGTGCAACAGTACGACGGTTGCCTCCCTTGCGGCGGTATATCTTAACGAAATGCCTGAATATAAGTCTGTATAATACCAGCAGTGCAAGGAATGCCGTATAGAATATAACGAGGAAGCGTGTGGACAAGCTGCCGAAATGCACCAGCGTGATAAGGCTGATGAATACTACTGCATGGCAGAATGTATTGCGTACGGCACGCATTACGATGTGGTCTGCACGTACGATGCGGCGATGAAGTACGACTCCTTTGGAATAGTTACATAAGAGATAGACCAAATTCAACAATACCAACAATTGCGGCAGTGAATCGGAGAGAAGGATACGCTGGGTATCTGTGTCCAATACATAGTACAAGGTTACAAAGAGTGCATTGAGAATGCATAAATCACCGGCAATGATGATACTCTTGATAATTTTGTTGAAACGCAAAATTTGTTTCATGATCTTCGTAATGTCTTATCAATCATTGAATTTTTGTAAATAAAATAATTGATTTTCCTGTCTTATTTGTTATGATTAATTATGGGGTTCTCTTACTTACAAGGTAAGAGATGACCTATTCCCTTACTTACAAGGTAAGAGAATGAATAAAATACTGTAAAAAAGCTTTTTATAATAACATGAGAAGCACTTTTCCCATTGTATCACTTAGACTTCTATAAAGGCATGGAAGCGAAATGACATTTTTGAAACTTTGTTAAACAAAAACGATGTATGCAATGAAATATGTAAATATTTAATACTTTGAAAATATGTTTTATGCCTTTTTATGAGTAGTTATGATGGGGATTCGAGATTTAAAAATAAATATTTTTTTGCTTGTAATGATAATATTTTTCATACCTTTGCAAACGAAATAATGGTTCTCTTACCTTGTAAGTAAGAGAATGAACTATCTATGAAACAATTTTATATAGCAAGTAATATTAATTTACATGCTATTTTTTATTCTATTCCCCCTTTTTTCTCTTTTTCTTTTTGGTATGGATGGTGGAAATAACCTTCCGGTTGGCTTTACTCATTGCATTATTGTTAAAAGAAGAGAGGTATACGTGTGTCACCTTTTCGGAACTGTGTCCCAGTCCTTCGCTTATCATGGCAATGGCTACTCCTTCTTCTTTGGCGGTGGTGGCCCAACTGTGGCGTGCCACGTAGGAGGTGAGCGGCACACTCAGGCGCAGCATCTTGGATAGCCGGTGCAGGTGCTGGTTGTAAAGACGCAGTGCGCTTTTGTACTGTCGGTAGCCTTCCGGACCGACCGATGAGAGTATGGGTAGAAGGTAAGGAGAGGGGGAGTGTTTGTCGGTGTAGCGTCGCAGAATCTCGGCGGCGTACGGTTCGAGGTAAACCGATAGCTGCTGGCGGGTCTTGCGGCGGTAGTAGTAAATGGTGTTGTGCTTCATGTCCGTTTTACGGAGATGAACCAGGTCGACAAACGGAATGCCTCTCAGGTAGAAGCTGAGCAGGAATAAATCACGGCTGAAGCGCAGGTGGGGGGAGTGTTCCAGATTCAGTTGCGAGAGACGCCGTATAAGGGCGGGGGAAATGGCACGTTTGGCGGTAGGCTCGTAGCCGGTGAATACGAAGCGGAATAGCTCGTCGGCAGGTATCGTATCGGGAATGCCTTGCTGGTATGCCTGGTTGAATATGGAACGCAGCATGCGCATATAGGCGGAGATGGTATTGTGGCGCCGGCCTTTCTGCAACAGGCTTTCTTCGTATCGTTTTATCATTCCCGCCGTCACTTCCTTGAAGGTAAGAGGGATGTCTCCGGTAAAATTCCGGAAACTGTTGATGGCGCCGGAATACAGGTTGGCTGTGCCGTAGCGGCCGGCGCTTCTGGCTTCTTCAATTGCGCTTTGCGCAAAAGTGTATATGGTAGTCATAATCTGAATTTTAAGTTGGATAACGAGCTTGATAAACAAGCTATCTCAAAAAAAGATTTGAGATAAGACGGGTTTAAGAGTCCGTTTAAATTTTGTTCAGCTTCTTTGGGAAGTTCTTTTTGAAGAAAATTCAAAGGGACTCCGTATATAGAAAGGGTAAATATTCTATATGGATTCAGATTATGACCGGTCCGGGCATTCCCGTAAAAATCAGAGTATGCCCGAACGTACCCGGCTTAAGGTCTCTGGAGTCATCAGCAGGTAGGAGGCGATGTGCGACAGAGGGGCGCGCTTGATGACTTCCGGCTGTTGCTCCATCAGCTGGCTGTAGCGTTCGCGTGCTGTCTCGAACCGCCAGGAATCGGCTTTGATTTGTGAAACAATAAGGGAGTATTCGAGTATCTTGCGATAGAACATATTGATTTCCCACGATATTTCGGTAAGAAGCATCAGCTTGTCATAAGGCAGCAGGTAGACCACGCTGTCTTCGAGCGCTTCAATCATGAGGTGGGTGGGCTCTTTCTTCAGCGTGCTTTCAATGCAGATGACGATACATCCTTCGTAGGAGAAATGCTCGGTGACGTCTTTTCCGTTTTTGTAATAGAACTGGCGCAGCATGCCTTTGCCGACGAGTACGATATTATGGCTTACCTGTCCCTCTTTCAGTAAAAGTTCGCCTTTTTCCACTTCTCTGCGGATCAGGATTTCTTCCAACTGCCGTCTGTCTTCGGGCGCCATGCCGGGATAGCGGGAGTTGACGGTGGCGTTCACTGTTTCTTTGAGTAATGTGTCCATAACGGTTATGCAGGTTTGGGTGTCATTTAGCGTGGCAAAGGTAACAAAAAATATTTGATATGCGTCAAGTTGTTCTCCCTTTCCTTTCCGTATCTTTGCGCGATTTTTATCATAGCGCTTCTACAACAATGATACAGCAGGAGAATCTGAAGAAACGGCTTGCCAGGCTGGCGGCCCCCATTTTCATAGAGACATTATTAATTATGATGCTTGGCGCGGTGGATACCGTTATGCTGAGCCGCCATTCGGACAACAGTGTGGCTGCCGTAGGGGTGGTCAATCAGATTATCATGCTGACTTTTCTGGTGTTTGAGGTGATTAATCTCGGTACTTCCGTGCTGTGTTCGCAGTATCTCGGCGCACGGCTGCATAAACAGGTGGTGCAGGTGGTGGGGGTATCCCTTCTGGTGAACTTCGCGGTGGGTGTAGGCATCAGCATGCTGCTGTTCGGGTGTGCGGAGCCTATCCTGCGGCTGATGGGGCTGGGGCCCGAACTGATGCAGGACGGCATGGACTATATGCGTATTGTAGGGGCGTTCGCCTTTTTCCAGGCGTTGTCGCTTACTCTTTCCGCTTCGTTGCGCAGCGCCAACAAGGCAGTGTATCCGATGCTGGTGACGGTGGTGGTGAATGTGTTGAATATAATAGGCAACTATTCCTTGATTTTCGGACGTTTCGGCTTTCCGGAATTGGGAGTGGAGGGGGCGGCCATCTCTACGGCTTTCAGTAGAGGGGTGTCCATGGTGATTCTGTTTGTAATCTTGTTCCGCAAGCATATCCACCGTTTCCCGCCGGCTTACTTCCGTCCGTTCCCTTGGGTGGAGTTGAAGAACCTGATGAAGGTGGGGCTGCCTTCTGCCGGCGAGCAGCTTTCTTACAGTTCGTCGCAGGTGGTGATTACTTATTTCATTAACATGCTGGGAGTGGAAGCGCTTGCCACGCGTACTTATTGTGTCAATATCATCATGTTTGCTTATCTGTTCAGCATTTCCATGGCACAGGGCGGGGCGATATGCATCGGGCATCTGATAGGGGAGAAGAAACCGCGGGCGGCTTTCCTGATGGGGAAATATGTAATGAAGAAGTCGGTGATGATAACCGTGATTCTGTCTTGTATTCTTGCTCTTTTCGGGCATGTTATTTTCGGCTGGCTGACGTCCAATGCCGAGATTATAAAGATGGGGGTTACCATTCTGGTTATCGATATTGTACTGGAGATAGGGCGTCCTGTCAATATCTTCGCGACGAATGCGCTGCGTGCGGCAGGCGATGTGAATTATCCGTTCTATGTAGGGCTGGTGGTGATGTGGAGTGTAGCCGTAGGACTTGGCTATCTGTTCGGCATTCCGTTGGGTTGGGGCATTTGCGGCATGTGGGTAGCGTTTTTGCTGGACGAAAATATCCGCGGGGCTATTTTTGTGCGCCGTTGGTACAGCATGAAATGGGCAAGCAAGAGTTTTATAAGATAATGCTTAGGGAGGAAAGTCCGGTTTTCTTTATGGGAAGTAAACGGGGTGTGTACCGGTAAAGATAGGGAAACTGAACAGGGATACTCTAAAAGGTGCTTGAGAAAATACTTTTTCTTGAAAAATTAAACAGAGTATTGTGTTTTGAGTGTTAGCGTGTTATCTCTTTTCCTGCAAAAATACTGAAAAAAATATGCGGGAAAGATTTGCATAGTCCAAAAGTTTGCCATACATTTGCACCGCATTTGAGAACAAATGTTGGTTACTAAGGAAGTTTGGGTGAGTGGCTGAAACCACCAGTTTGCTAAACTGACGTACGGGTAACCGTACCGGGGGTTCGAATCCCCCAGCTTCCGCAAGGAACTGAAAGCATCGGTCTAAAAGAACCGATGCTTTTCTAAAAAAAACTTGGTGGATTCGTCTAACGGTTAGGACACATGCCTCTCACGCATGCAATACGAGTTCGATTCTCGTATCCACTACATAAAGCAAATAAACGCACTCTTAGCTCAGTTGGTAGAGCAACTGACTCTTAATCAGTGGGTCCAGGGTTCGAATCCCTGAGGGTGTACAAGGCACAGTTATAAAGACTCTAGGATTTATTTTTCTGGAGTCTTTTGTTTTTTGTAGATTACAAGTTTAAGATTGCTGATTTATATTTTTTATATAGACTACAAGTATTGTTGTGCCGATTTAGTTTGCTATTTGCAGAACTTGATTTTAGAATAATATCATTTTATAATAAAGAAATAAAAGAAGAACTATTAGTGATTATTGTCATAGGCAATAGAATGGGTTGTACTGTTTCGCTAAGTAGTTGTTTTTAATAATTTTGTTATTAATAAATTTAGAGTATGTCTAATCAAGAGTCAAATAGTAAACGAATAGCTAAAAATACGTTGTTACTCTATTTTAGAATGATTCTTATCATGGTGGTTTCTTTATATACCAGTAGAGTTATTCTGAATGAATTAGGGGTAGAAGATTTTGGTATTTATAATTTGGTGGCTGGTGTAGTTGTATTATTCTCTTTTTTAAGTAATGCCATGGTTACCGCTACGCAGCGGTATTTGAGCGTAGCCATCGGAAAAGGAGATGAAAAATATATCCAGTCTATTTTCTCTACTTCACTTCTTTCTCATTTTATTTTAATTCTTTTTATTGTTTTTGTTGCAGAAACGGTTGGACTTTGGTTTGTAAATACTAAGTTGGAAATTCCTGTGGATAGAATGTATGCTACCAATGTAATTTATCAGTTAGCGATTGCTACAACCAGTGTGAATATTATTCGTATTCCTTATAATGCTAGTATTATAGCTAATGAGCGGATGGCCTTCTTTGCCTATATAAGTATTGTGGAAACATTCTTAAAGCTGTTGGTTGTATGGGTATTGGCAATAACATCAGGTGATAAACTAGTTGTTTATTCTGTTTTATTGTTGCTAGTTGTTATTATTATCGATATTGCTTATTGGTATTATTGTCATAGGTTTCTTGTAGCTAATAAATTTTATTTGAAAACAAATAAAAAACTTTTTGTGGAATTAACGAGCTTTTCTGTCTGGAATTTATTTGGCGGATTGGCAGATGTGGGCTATAAGCAAGGAACTAATATAATTTTAAATCTTTTTGGGGGAGTATCGATCAATGCAGTATTAGGTATTACCAATCAAATACGTAATGCTGTTGTTTCTTTTATTGGAAATTTGCAGTTGGCTGTTAATCCTCAAATAGTAAAATCTTATGCTTTGGGTGATTATGAATATTTTAAAACATTGGTATACCGTATATCTAAATATTCCTATTTTTTAATGTTGATAATTGTATTTCCTATAATTTTCAATATTGACTTAATATTAGAGATATGGTTAGAAAATCCTCCTAAGCATACAGCTGTTTTTGCGATATTAACTTCTGTATTTTGTTTGGTTGACTCTTTAACAGGACCATTATGGGCAGCCATGCAAGCAGGTGGAAAAATTAAAAGATTTCAAATTGTTACTGGTATTTGCTTATTATTGAATTTACCTGTTAGTTATTTGTTTTTAATGTATGGATATGTTCCAAGTGTAGTCTTAATTATACAAATTGTTATTACAGGTTTTACAATCGGAGTTCGTGTCTTGTTTGTTAAATATTACTTGCAATTCTCAATTCGTAACTATGTTAGGGAGGTGATATTTCCCATTGTGTTTGTAACAGCATTATCTTTACCTATAGCCTTATACATCTATGCAGGAACAGGAGGATATTATAGATTGCTTTTATTTATATTATTTGTGCCTATTATGTGCTGTATAATATATGTTTGTGGAACGTGTAAAAGTGAAAAAGAAATGGTTATGCGAACAATACGAACTAAATTTCTAAAGAGAAAATAGTAGTATTTTGTTGGTAAAAACGTTTGAAAAAATGATTAAAAATTATATTAATGAATAATATTTCTCATATACATTCATGTTATGGTTGCGCTGTTTGTGCAATTGCTTGTCCTAAAAAGATAATTGACGTTCGTCTTAATTCTAATGGTTTCTATGAACCTTATATTACAGATGGAGCCAAATGTGTAAATTGTGGATTGTGCCTTGAAGTGTGTTCTTATAATCACTCAGAAATAGCTTTGAATGAACTTCCAAAAGTTTCTTATGGAGCATGGAGTAAGGAAAAAAGTGTGCGGCATATATGTGCTAGTGGTGGCGTTGGATTCGAAATTGGGAGATATCTGATTGGCAAGGGGTATAAAGCTATAGGGGTAAAATATGATGTTAAAAGAGCTAAAGCCGAACATTATGTCGCTTCTTCTGTAGATGAGTTTATTTTATCTATGGGGAGTAAGTATATCCAAAGCTATACATTGTCAGGATTTAAGGAGATCAATAGAAAGGACAAATTTTTGGTTTCTGGAACTCCTTGTCAGATAGATTCGCTTCGCCGTTATATCAATAAAATGAAGTGTCAGGAAAATTTTGTGTTATTGGACTTTTTTTGTCACGGTGTGCCAAGTAAATTTGTTTGGGATAAATATATTAAGGAACAACAGGATAAATTGGGAAATATAGATTTTGTGTCCTGGAGAAACAAACAGAACGGATGGCATGATTCATGGGCGATGACTATTAGTCCATTAGATAGAGGAGAAGTTGTTGATTGGTATGATTCTTACAATTTATTAATAAAAGAGAAAAAAGGATGTGTTAATTCTCGATGGACCCAAGGAGATACCTTTTATAATATGTTTTTAGGTAATAACTGCTTGGGTAAAGCATGTTATAAATATTGTAAATTCAAATATGATCATTCATCTGCAGATATTCGTATTGGTGATATGTGGGGAGAGACTTATGCTAAAGAAGACAAAGGTGTAACCGCTTGCGTTGCATTTACTCAACAAGGAATGGATGTGTTGAATAATGTGAATTGTGAATTAGTTGAGTATCCATTTGCAAGAGTAGCAGAAGGGCAAATAAAAACTAAGATAAAATATCCTATGGGATGGTCATTTGTTATTTTTTTTGCTAAATTACAATCCGTTTCAATGAAACAATTGGTCTTTTTTAGTAGAATTATAGGGAAGTTTAATAAAATCTTTAAATAATAATATGCAACAAGCACTGATAGTAACTATTTTTACTGTACCTAATTTTGGCAGTGTTCTACAAACATATGCTACGCAATGTGTTGTAGAACAGTTTGGATATAAGTGTCGGGTACTTAACTATGATCATAATAGAGGAGAATGGGCTAAAGGACATGGAGTACCAGAAATGAGTTTTAAAAGTAAAGTAGGAAATTGGTTGGGCTTGAAAGCTAAACACCGTAAGGCGAAACTTTTGAAAAAATTTGTAAAAAGCCATATTCATCTTACCTCACCTTATAGTACTCTGAAAGATATGGAAGAAAATGAAGGTACTATGTATGATGTTTATATTATAGGAAGTGATCAAGTATGGAATACTAAATACACGAATTGTGACCCTACTTTTCTTTTGGAATTTGCTCATACGGATAAGAAGAAAATATCTATAGCATCTAGTTTTGCATGTAAATTATTAGATGGAAAATATATAGAAATATTTAGAAAAGAACTTTCTAAGTTTTCTGCTTTATCTGTAAGAGAAGCGCATGGTATAGAAATTTTGTCACAGTTAGGCTTGAGAAATTCACAATTAGTTTTAGATCCAACGTTGTTGCTTAGTGCTAATCAGTGGGATGTTCTACGTAAGAAATCTTTGAAATCAGAAAAATATATACTATTATATTTACTAAGATATGCTTTCGAACCGTGTCCGTATATATATGATGTGTTAAAATATTATCAAGATAAGTTGCAGTGTAAAATTATAGCATTGGAGGGATACGAAGGTCACGATCCATATGTAAAGAATTTGAAGATTGAAGATGCAACAGAATCTACTATATCGGAATTTCTTGATTATTTTGCCCAAGCATCTTTGGTTGTGACTTCTTCCTTTCATGGTACTGCTTTTGCATTAAATTACGGTGTTCCTTTATTGTCAATAACTCCGACTAATGGTGATGATAGACAAAGTAGCTTGTTGGAGCAAGTTAAATTGAATCAGTGTAGATTGAGAGTAAATGAAGAAATTACTCATGCTAATCCTTTTTATGATAAAGAACAAGAACAAATAAATTTGGGAAAATTGCGAAAAGAATCTCTTGATTGGATAGAAGCAAATCTTTGATAGAATCTCTTGGGAGACTTCATAAAGATAGAATTTTCGCATTGTAATGATGATTATAATATGTTCAAAGAAAAGAAAACGCATGCATATTTATTTGTTAGTTAAGGTAAAAGCGTGATGGTAATAATCTGTCATGCTTTTTTATTTTAAGTCAAAAATGATGATTACAAGTATACAATATATTTGCTGAATTTTTTTAATATGAAACAGTATAATACAAATTATAGAATCTCATTAGCTTATGTGCTAAACACAATGCTTTGCCTTATCTTCATATTCCCTATGAGGATGAACGGCGGAACTCTATTGGGTGAGTTATCGTTAAGTAATGATTTTTTGTCGGTTGGAGATATTAATGTGTCCGTCTTGTGTCCTAAAGGTGGTATTAATGGTAGTAACAAGTACACTTTAAATATGGCTATAACAAAAATTCCTAGTGAACTAAGAAAAAAGGATGTACGCTGTTCTTTTATTAATGCTTCAGGTAGTTTAGAAACATGGGTTTTTAATGGAGGTACATGGAGTGATGTAAAAGTTTGGAGAAAAGAAGAGATGTCAAGTACTTTTTCATTAGGTATTAATTCGGAAACTTTAATAGGAACGATTAAACGTTGCATAGCAGAGTCAAATATAGGTAAAACAGTTAGTACCGCTGATGAAGAAGATATTACAAGTGTTGATAATGGAAACGGAATACGAGTCTTAAAACGAGCTGACCGTAAATATAACCCTCTTGATTTTAGTGGAAAGGGATATAAAATTTTAAGGAAACATATTGTATTGGGGAAAAATGTATTAACACAAGCTATGATGAATGAGCCTAATACAACATATGTTATTCAGTATGACTATGATTTGGATGGTGGGGAATTAATTGTTCCACAAGGGAGTACACTTCAGTTTGAAGGCGGAAGTTTACAAAATGGCTGTATAAAAGGTTGTAATACTAATATACGAGCCGGATTATATCAGATATTTAAATCAATATCATTTAAAGGAGATTTTTCAAATCATTTTTATGTAGAATGGATGGGGGCTATTGGAGATGGAAATTTTGATAATGCACCAATCTTTAATGTTTGTTTTAATTCTAATATTTTGAACTGGGAGGGGAATGGAAGATGTTATTATTTAGCTTCTCCTGTTATGATAAAGACATTAAATCAAACTATTAAGTTGAGTAATGTAGAAACTAACGGAAACTATGATGCTTTTGTTATAACTAAACATTGGATACAATTGGACATACATTCTTTACGAAATAGAAATAAAATAGCATTAGGAAATGCTTCCGCTATTAAATTGAGTAATAATGTATATAATGCCACATTTAATATATTTAAAATATCAAACTTTAATAAAGGTATCAATTTGTATCCGCGAGTAAAATTTGATGCTGGAGATCCTGAAAATGCTACATACTCTGGTATACAATATTGTGTGTTTACGTGGCAACATATAGAACAATGCGATGATTGTATCGTATTTGATGTGAATGGAGCAGATGAAGGCAAGGGATTATGGATTAATGAAAATCAGTTTAATGGAGGTCGATTATCTGGCAAAAATGGCATCATGCAATATGGACGCGGAAATAAATTTGATGCTATTAATGGAAATGTGTTTAATAGTATTGGTTTTGAAGATATTGATTGCCCTATTAAGTCTTTGTACAAATGGTCTGTAGATAGATTTAATTATATAAGGATGTCCGAATCAATAAGAAATTCAACTTATATAGAAATGGATAATTGTACAAACGTTCTAATAGATTTAAAGTCATATGTTGAAGCATCTAAATTCAAAATAAAAGATTGTAATACAACAGAAATAAGAAGTATGTACAGTGTATATCAGTATAATCAAAAATCTTATGATGTAAAGAAACAATATAGTAATTATCAGCAGCAGAATAAATCATTTTTATGGTATTATGATCATAATAGTAAGGGAGCGGTTAATAAACGACTTCAAAAGAGCATTTCTGAAATTTGGACAGAAGGATCTTCCAGTCCAGATGGAACAATTAATTGTAGTAAGATAATAAATCTTAGTGTATTTTTGGATGAGTTTATTTTACAATTAGATAAACGAGCTATTAGCATAGCACCCTATTTGGAAATTTATCTAAGTGGAGGTTGTAGATCCTTTATTGTGGAAGATGCTAAAGGAAACGTAATATATTCTACTCATAGACCTAAGAAAAAGATTCAAATTAGTTTTAATAATGAGCTTACACCTATGATTTTTGATGAAGATTTGAATCATTCATTTGTTCATAAAAAAGCTTATTTTAATTCTGCAAATATGTCTGATTTAGAGAAAGATATAACAGATATTGATTTTTTTACATTTGGAACTTCTGGTTCCAAACCTTCTGTTATAACTTACTCTAAAAAAGTATTATATAGTAATTTTAAACTAATATCTATGTATGAGGGTAGATGCATTTTAAAGAATGAGCAGAATGAAACATACCCGATTGATGAGCCTGGCATCTATCTTTTAACTATATCTAGTGATGATGCTTTGGAAGTTACCAAATTATCTAAGGTAGAGGCTGTGAATACTAAATGTGTTGGTTCTTTTCAAGAGAAGCCTTTAAACTCTGCAATTGGTTTTTCTTATTTTTGTACTGACAGAAAGACTACAGAAGGTAGTACAACAGGCATTATGATTTATCATAAAGGAAACAATATTTGGGTAGATGCGTTAGGGCGAGAGATTAAGTAAGGGTGTTGGTATCGGTCAAATAAATAGTAGTATTGAAATTATAAACTGTTCTGCTTTGTAAGCATCTGATAAAGTACACATTGTCTTTTTCATAAATAGAAAACTCGATATCAACTTTAACCTGAAGTTAATATCGAGTTTTTTTTCTTCAATATAAATATTTAAACTCCACTTGTATTCGTATTAGACTTCTCCAACTTCCAAACATCAGGAAGAAGTTCACGAACATTTTTCCCGGAGTCCTTTTCCAGATAATATGGAAGTTTGGCTATGATATCATTCAGCCATTCCCTTGGGTTAATTTCCTGTGCTTTACAGGTAGCTAATAGTGGGCATAGGATTGCTATATTTTCAGCAGCCTTATTCTTATGTAATTTTCATCTATCAGCTTCATGTGCCATCTTACTTTTTAGAGACATTTACTGAATGTTTCTTTTTAGGTACGGAATACACGGATTTCACGGAAAAATAAAGAAAATCCACGTTTTCCGTGTATTCCGTGCCTAAAAAAATCATCAAGCGTCTTTCTGCATCCCCTCTTTGTCTTTAGCGATTCGCTGAAAATTTACCTTTTCATAATCTTTTTGAAATCCTCGGCAATCTGCTGCCCCATATGGACTATCGCGCTATCGACTTTATGTACCTCTGCCGGTGTGACCGCATCTTTGTAGCGCGCCTTGCCGAGCTTGAACTTCATATCGTCCAGAGTTCCGGATATATTCAGGCCCAGTTTGAACGGAATGGGAGATTTCAGGATGGAGATGTGATAGTCGAACTTCATATCCAGCCCTTGTGTACCGCCTACCGCCGCTCTGTAACGGTCCATTGATATTTCGAACGGATAGACGGTTACATTTCCGTCTTTGATGCCGATGTTTACGGAAATGCTGTCTATCATGTTTCTCTTCTTGTTTTTGAAGAAGAATTTTTTGGAGATTTCGGCGAAAGTCTCACCGTCCATCAGCACAAGGCTGTCTCCCTTGACATGAATGGCCGACCGCATGGTGGGGATTTTGATGTTCAGGGCGGAGTCCAGGGAAGCGGCGGCAGCCACATTGAAATCGACCGTTCCTTCGAATGAGCGCAGCATGGGGACAATCGTGTCCAGGGAAGGGGCGAAGTCTACCAGCTTCCCGATGTTGATGTTGTGCAGCCGGAAGTCGAAACCGGCAAATCCCTCTTCCGGAGATTTTGCCTGATAGACGAGAGTGGTGTTCATGTCGGAACCCATGCCTTTCATGCTGAGTTGTTTCAGGTAGACGGACTGGTTGCGGATGTCCACAGCTCCGCGGACATCGTTGAATGTGACTTTCTCGTAATAGACTTTCCTGAAATCGGTCTGCAGTTCAAAATCCAGGTTCTTGGGGATGACGAATAGCTTTACTTCGGTGGAGACCGTATCGCTTTCCGCAGCCAGTGTATCCGACGGGAGCGATATCGACCGTATCAACTGGTTGCAGTCCAACTGTTCGGACGATACGTCCAATTTGGCGCGCAGAAGCTTGTGATGCCGCATGGCGCCGTACAGGTCGTGAATTGAACCGGTAGCGGTGATATCGGATTTGCCGATGCGCATGGTGGCATTGCGCAGGGTGATGACGCGGTCGTTTACCGTGACGGAAGTTTTCTGCACCTGTATGGGAAGCGCACATTCCGGGGTGCGGAACGCCATGCGGTGGAAACCGATGATGCCTTTGGGTGTCCACAGCGAATCGCGTACTTTTTCGGCTGTTATTCCGATGCCTGCTTTGTCCATTCCCAGGCGGGTGTCGCCCATGCGGCAGAACAGTGTGTCCACTTCCAGTGTAAGCCCTATCTGCGGATTGGCAGGGTTGTGTTCTCCGGGTTGCAGCTTGAGGCGGGCGGATGATTTTCCGCAAAAGAGGTCGAGCGAATCCGCTAGGGATATTCTCAACTTGTTCATCTCTATCTTGCATTCCGTCTTGGCAGGGCGCAGCGTGTCTTGGGTAGGATAGGTTCTGATTGCCGCCGTAAAGCTTTCCGTGGCTGAGTTCAGGGCAGGTGAGCGGAGCGTCATATCCTTGATTTCAACACGCCCTCCGAGCCATTCGTTGCCGGCAAAGTCCAGCGTAGCGTTGCTTGTGAACTCGAAATTCTTTTGGGTATGGCGTAGCACGAGTTTGTCCGTTCTGATTTTGCCTTGCATCTTTACCCGTCCCCAATCCTGTTTCTTGAGGGTGGACAGGCGGCAACGCAGTTTCAGGTCGGCATTCATCTTTCCATCCATGCCGATGCCTTCCTGAAGAGGGAAAATCTGCGCCAGCGTATTCAGGTCGACGGTGGAGCGGGTATGAAAGGTGATGTCCGGGTCGGTGAGCAGGTTGTCCACTTTCATATCGGCCAATATGTCGGTGTCGGCGCCTTTGAACTGGAAGATTTTCAGGTTCAGGCAAGAGGGGGTATTCCGCATGAGGTCTATCCGGGCGGAAAAGTCGGCGTTTACCTTGTCTATGCCGTAAGGCAGCCCGGCGTATCTGGCGAAAGCATCTTTTATCCTGATGTCCAGCGTGGCAAGGGGCATCTTCTGCTTGCCGTACATGCCTTTCAGTGTGCCGATGAAACTTACTTCTCCTCCTGCCGATACTTCCGCCTTTTTCAGGATGCTCTCCGGAATCATGTGCAGTACGGTTTCCAGTGAGGGGGTGTGCAGCCCGTATTGCAAATCGACGTCGAGCGCTTGGGCTGCGGTGTCGCGGCGCACGGTTCCTTTTACTCCCAATTTCGTACCGTTGATGTCAATCATGGCATCGTGCAGGAGCAGGGAGTGCCGGGCGGTATTCAGTTCAAGGTCGGTGCGCAGGTGGGTGGCGATGCGGTTTGCCAACAACTGCCCGTCTTGCCAGAAGAGAAGGTTCTTGTTGCGGAAATCTACCGCCAGCATGGAATGGCCTTTCTTCATATTGGCTTTCAGGGTAAGGTCTGTGTCCCATAGGTTGGCGAAAATGCGTGTGTCGCGGTCATCCATGGTTACCGTGGCGTGCTGGATGGAAATTTGCCGGATGTCGAGCTCGTTGATGTTCATGGCGTCTCCGGCAGGTGAAGAGGCGGACTGTACCGTATCCGGAACGGTGATGTCCCAGTTGGCAATGCCGTCTTTGTTTTTATAGGCATAGATGTCGGCATGTTCCAGTGCCAGGCGGTGGATGCTGATTTTCTGTTGCCGCAGGTAGTCCATGGGGTTGACCACCGCTACAGCCTTTTTGAATGATACCAGGGTGTCGGTCCGTTGCCACAGCGTGTCGCGGATGGCTTTGGAAACCAGGGTTCCGTCGGTCAGTTGCACTCCGAAGCGGGGGAATGTTGAGAAAAAGGTAAGCTCCACGCTTTTCATGTCCAGCTTGGCGTTCAGGTTGCGGTTGGCGGCTTCCAATACTATGGGAGTCAGCTTCTCGGAAGTGAATATGAAGTTCAGGACTACGGCAATCAGTATGCCTGCAACGGCTGTGAGTGCTCCCAGTATGATACCGGACACTTTGAGTATTTTCTTGGTTTGGCTTTTCATTTTGTAATTCGTTCTGTAAATATTGGGCAAGGAGTGGCTTCCTTTCCTTAATCACATGCAAAGTTATAACTGTAATTTGATAAAGCCGTAAGCCGATATTGTTAAAAAATGATTAAAGGAATTTATGAATGATTTTTCCGCTATAATGAATAATTGAGTTCTTTTTTTATGTTAAAGCGTGAATAAATGCTGCTTAAATTTTATATTTGTACCGTTGGTATCCGGTTACGCTGCCTTATATATAAGGTATATCGGGATGCCTTAAGTTTAATCTAATAAATTGATGTTATGAAAAAGTACATTGCAGAAATGCTGGGAACCATGGTTCTCGTTCTTATGGGCTGCGGCACGGCAGTCAGTCTGTCGTGCACATCGGCCGACCCTAATCTGGCGGCCACGGTAATAGGTACGGCGCTTGCTTTCGGATTGTCGGTGGTGGCTATGGCCTATACTATCGGTGGCGTTTCGGGCTGCCACATTAATCCGGCGATAACGCTCGGTTGCCTGCTTTCCGGTCGTATGAGCGGAAAGGATGCCGGCATGTATATGCTGTTTCAGGTAATAGGAGCTATTTTAGGTTCTGCCGTTCTTTGGGTGCTGACTTCCAATTCGGGTGTGAGCGGAACAGGCGCCAATGCCTGCCAGGAAGGAGTTTCCGTAACGGGCGCCCTACTGGCCGAGATTGTGTTTACATTTGTGTTTGTACTGGTGGTATTGGGCACTACCGATGCCAAGAAGGGCGCCGGTAATTTTGCCGGACTTGCCATAGGTCTCTCTTTGGTACTTGTACATTTGGCCTGCATCCGTTATACCGGTACTTCGGTTAATCCGGCTCGCAGTATAGGCCCTGCGCTCTTTCAGGGTGGAGAGGCTTTGAGCCAGTTGTGGATTTTCATTGTAGGCCCGTTTATCGGTGCGGTGCTGAGTGCCGGGGCATGGAAGATAGTTGCCGGCGGAAAGGAATGAGCCGGTGCCTGGCCTGAACCGGGCCGGTGATATTTGAAGAGGATATTTAAGGAGGATGTTTCCCGATTGCGGCAGAACGCAGCGTTTGGGGAACATCCTCTGTTTTTTTACTCTTTCGACTGGTGTACGGTGAGTTGCGGGAACGGGAATCCGATACCTTCTTCATTGAATGTCTGGTAGACGATTTCGTTGATATCGTACAGTACACTCCAGTAGTCGGCGCTTTTTACCCATACGCGTACCGTGATATCGACGCTGCTTGCGCTCAGTGAACCTAAGACGATGAGGGGAGCGGGGGTGTCCAATATGCGGCTGTCTGCATTGATGATGCGTTGCAGCACGGCTCTTACTCTCTTCACATCCTCGCCATACTCTACGCCGAACACCCATTCGACACGGCGTTTGTCCTGCTTGCTGTAATTGGTGACGGCATTGCCGCTGAGGCTTCCGTTGGGCACATAAATCATACGGTTGTCGAGGGTGGACAGTATGGTGTGGAAAATCTGTATTTCCTTTATCGTGCCGCTTACTCCCGGTCCGTCTATGTAGTCGCCTACCTTGAACGGCTTGAAAATCAGTATAATTAACCCGCCGGCAAAGTTGGAAAGGTTTCCGGAAAGCGCCATACCCACAGCCACACCGGCGGATGCAAGCAACGCCGCAAAGCTGGTGGTTTCCACACCGAGCTTGCCGATGATGGCAAAGGCAAGAATCATATTCAGCAAAATCTTTATCAGACTCTTCAGAAAGGTCTGCACGCTGGTTTCAATCTTCCGCTTTTCGAGTATTCTGGCTACCAACACGCTTATCTGCCTGATGATGAAACGTCCGATTACATAGATTAAAATGGCGATTAATATGTCCTTGCCGGCATCCATTCCAAAATCTATCAGTTTTTCCAATGCCTGTTCGAGTTTCCCACCGGTGGCGGGAGTGTTCAATAAAAGTAAATTCATTTCTTTTTCCTTATAAATAAAATAACATTATAAAATAGGTGTATATTCAGCATGCAAAGATAAGCAAAATCCGGGCGGTTGTGGCGTATGAAATATATAATGCGTATTATTTCCTAAATAGAATTAAAACATTAATTTTGCCGAATATTACACTCTAACTTAAATAAATTAATAAAAAATGAACGTATGAAAAAAGTATTAACTTTATTCGGATTGCTTTTTGTGCTGTTGGGTAGTGCCCATGCACAGAAAGGAAAACAGGCGATAGGTTTTGGCCTGAGTTACGGAACGGAAATCGAAAGTATCGGGTTGGGTATCAAGTATCAGTACAATATTACCAATCCTATCCGTATAGAGCCGTCTTTCAACTATTTCTTCGAGAATGACAATGTAAGCATGCTGGATTTGAACGTGAATTTTCACTATCTGTTTCCGGTGGCCAAGAGCGTTAAGCTTTATCCGTTGTTCGGTTTGACATTGTCCAACTGGATGTTCGACATGCACGACTTTGATATTGATATGGACGAAGGCCATGTGCATATCGACGATAACGGCAATCATAACGAATGCCGGTTCGGTGTAAATCTGGGAGCGGGAGCGGAATTTGCACTGCCTCGTAACTGGGCGATGAATTTTGAGTTCAGATACCAGCTGGTAAGCGATTTCGACCAGGGGGTTATCAATATAGGAGCTGCATACAGATTCTAAGGGAGCAGCGTATATTTTCGGGCACGGATTACACGGAATTCACGGAAATACAAATTACACGGAAAACACGGATTTTCTTTATTCTTCTTCCGTGAAATCCGTGTAATCCGTGCCTGAAAAAAATATCATGTGCATTTTGCACGTCCTCTTATAACGCGTTAAACAAGAGGTGTTTCAGTATATCAGAAGTTTGTCCAATCGCACGGAAAAGTCATTGTTTCTCCATATCCGCTGAGGGTGTATGAAGATATGGCTTTATTCTCATTGAGCGTGTAGCTCAGATTATAACGTTCGGTTGAGTTCTCGCTCGGATCCTCCAGGTCGGTGTTTTTGATAGTCATTGCGGTGGGCAGGTTTGCACCGGCATTTCCCAGATAACCAGTTATGGCAAAGACGTTGAATACGCAATCGTCCGAAGCCAGCGCTTCCGGGAGAAGAAGCAGGGGCATGGCGTTATAGGTGTTCTTTATTGCCTGGGTATATTCATAGGTTTGGCTACAGGTGATGTTTTTGCTTTTTGCTTCTATTTTTTCCAATACCTTGTTGTTGTAGGTGTAGTTGATTTCACCTGATTCGGAGTAAGAACCTTCGTCATCTTTACCGTCGACTTTCATGCTGATTTTCTGCATCTGTCCGTCCGCATTGTAATTGAAAGTATAGGCTATATTCATTTCTTCTCTAAAGTCCGGATCCGTATCTGTATATTTTAATTTATAGGCAGTGACAAACCCTGAAGTGTTGAAAGCAAAATCGGAAGCAATCCAGCGTTCGCTTTCACGTTCGGATGAAGTGATGCTGATTAAAGAGCGGATAGGGTCTACCTTTATTGCACGCGAAGAGGCATAATTGAAAACAAGAGTGTTACCATCTACTTCCGCTTCTTTGATGGTTCCGTCTTCATTGTAGGTTACGTCAACGCCCGACATGGAAGTGGCGCGTACACCGTCGATAACCGACGAGGGAATGCCGATTGGTGCAGGACCGTTACCTTGTGTGCCGTTTTCGTCATCGTCGTCGCAAGCTGTAAGATTCAATGCGCAAATTGAAATGCAAAAACAGTACAGCAGACTTTTGCTCAAATTTGCCAACTCAAATTTCTTTTTCATAATGTAATTCTCCTAACCCCAATTTCGAAGGTCCGTTAAAAACAGAAATAGAAAGAGATGTGAAATTGTATATGCTATTCTTTATATAAAAGAGAAAAGCTATAACATCCTTTCGTTGCAATTCTTGAATATGTAAAAATATCAGTAATGCAAAAGTAGGTTTGAAATCTTATTTAAAGAAATAAAAACAGAGATTGTTAGGTGCGAAAACCGACCGGATAATCCGGCTTTTGTGATGTATAGTCCGATAGGTTGAATGCAGGTGATTTGTCTTTATTTCTGCATATCCGGCATTAATGATATATTGTCAATATTCAGGAATTAATCTGTTTTTAAATATGATCCCCGGAAGATGGAAATACACCTGATGGGCGTGCCTTGATTTTATCCGCGAATTTTTTCCAGCCTTCGGCCGTTTTGTAGGCTTCGACGGCTTGTGCGGGTACGGAAATGCTTGTTATGGTTTCCGGAAATCCGTACCATTCGCCTTCGGAAGTGGCAGGCGGTGTGAGGGCTTCTACAATGACCTCTTTTATGCCTGTGTTGTCGAAAGCGGAAAAGTCAATGCGGGTGACACGGGCGGGAATGGTCAGTGTATGTACCTTTTGGTTGCCGGTTATCAGACCCTGGCCCAGGATGTTTATGCTTTGAGGAATTTCAAAGCGGGCAAGGTTGGGGCAACCCACAAAGCAGTGCTCTTTGATTACGGCATCCGGATGGTTGCTTGAGGCAGGACCGTATGCGGATACTTCCGTCAGGTTGGGACATAGGTAGAAGGCACGCGTCTCTATGGCGGAGATGCTGTTGGGAAGTTGTACGGTGGTGATGCCGCTTCCCCGGAATGCTTCCATACCGATATGTGTGACGCTTTGGGGGATTACTGCGGATTTCAGATGTTCCGTTATCATGAATGCCTGTGTCCCGATGGATGTGAGTGCAGACGGCAGTAATACTTCTTCTACTCCGGAGCATGCGAAAGCGCTTTCGGGAATCCGGGTGATTTGGGTGTGCGAGAGGTCGACCCGTTTCAGCCGGTCGCAGTAGTAGAACAAATCCGGCGCAAGCTGCTGCAAGGTGGACGGGAATACGATTTCCTGTATGCCGGAGTTGAAGAAGGCCATTTCGCCGATAGAGGTCAGTCCCTCGTTCATCACGACTCTGGTGATTTGCCTGTTCTGCATGAAGGCTTCCGGTGCAATGGCTGTTACGTGTGGGGGAAGCGTGATTTCGCTGTATCCTTTATACGCTCCTGTCAATACGCCTTCCTGCACGTAGACGGGGACAATGCTTACGGTGAAGCTTGCCTGACGGTCTTCTATGCCGATAGTCAGTTCCAGCCGCTCTGCCGGAACATCGGAAGAAAAGCCGCTGACCTGTTCCGGGGTTACAGTAAGGGGGGATTCTTGTCCGTTACTGTAGATGCCGGTCAGCAGAAGGCCTTCCAAATCCAGCTCTTCTCCCAAAGTATATACTATTTTATGAGGCGGCTGTACAATGGACAGTCTGGTAAGTGTTGCTTTGTCTTCCGGTTGCTCTTCTCCGGGGGCGAGGGCGGAAGTCAGGCGGATTTCAAGCTGTATGTCTTTTCCGGCATCTATCGTTTTTCCGACGGACCATATACGGTAGTTATCCGGACCGCCGCCTTCCTGTACGACAAACGTCAGGAAGCGCTGCGATTGTCCGGAGAACCATGTTTCGCCGGGCAGCGTGAACAGGGCGATACCCTGCGCGTTGGCGGTTGCGCCGGCAGTAGGCGGTGTGAGGTTATCTTGCTCGAATGCCTTGTAGTCTTTTTCGTCATACATCTTTACGGGAACGCCGGGCATCACTTTTCCGTTTTCGTCATAAACGGTTACGCTTACACGGCTTTCTTTTCCTGTGTGCTGCTCCTTTTCGCATGCTACCGTCAGGAAGACCGCACATACTAAAAAAATAATTTTATTCTTCATATTCTTACACATTTTTAATCGTTGTTCCGGTTGCAAAGATAGTGAATACGGCTCTTCCGGGAGTTACGATTTGAATGTGTAAATCTAACGGGTACGTTTTTATGATGTTGTTTTACAGTGAATTATAAAGTGAGGATTTGCCTTTTTCTAACACGGCTCTGACATCTATCCGAAAAGGGATAAGAACAGGTCGGTATGGGGCGTTCCGGCAGTTTTGATGCGCGACTTCAACCGGGATTTCCGGGCATAGATGTTTGCCACGCTCTCTTTCGTGAACAGACTGATTACTTGCGGGGAGAATCCGGTGAAGATGTAGCAGAGCAGGCGGATGTCATTTTCTTTCATTGCCGGAAAGTCCTGCCGGAGTTTCTGCATGACGTTGTCATGGCAGGTATCTGCCATTTGTTCGAGTTCCCGGAGCATTTCACTGTTTTCCGAGAAGTCGGTGATTATCCGTTTTACTTCCTGAAACATGGCTGCCTGTTGCGATGGGGTATTCTCGCGCTCGTAATAGGTCTTTCCGAGTTTGTCGAGGATGTCGAAGCGGGAAGCAACCAGACTTTTCAGCCGCTTTTCCGTGTCTTGCCGTCCTTCCAGTTGCCGGGTGAGCGTCCGGTATTCGGCACGGGCCTCTTCCGCCAGCAGCAGGTAACGGTCGGTGCGTTCGCGCTGGATGCGCAGGCGCTGGCGGATGATATAAACGGCTATTCCGGCGAGGATGAATATGGCGCAGATAACGGTGGTTTCCCAGAAGATGCGGTTCTTCATCCGGTATTCGGCAAAGGCGGATTGTTCCTGGAAATATTCTTTCTCCGTTATGCCGGCAGAGACCTGCATGGTGGAACGGGTGAGGGAGTCTGTGAGGTAGATATAGCGGTGTATGTGGTCGGTCGCTTTCCGGAAGTTTCCGGAGAGGGCCTCTATCCGGTAGGCCGTGTATTGCAGTTCGGCCCGGTCGAGCACGTCATTGTCTTGCGCCTCTGCCAGTTGCAGGTAGTGGCGCGCGCTGTCCGTATGGTGTTTGAGGAGCTGGACGTCCACCATGGTGTGTGCGCTGTAGCGGGATGCCTTGCGTGCCGACTGTTCGATGCGTTGCAGCAGGTCTTGGGGAATTTGTTTTCTGCCCGATTTTACATAGAGGGAAGCAAGGTTGCTGAGGGCTGCTCCGGCAAGACGCTCGTCTGCCTGCTCGTCGGCAAGGTCGAGGGCGGCGGAATATAGCCTGATGGCACGTTCCAAATCTTTCTGGCGGTAGGATGAGGCTGCCATATCAAGCGTAGCTTCCGTTTCTTTACGAAGACTGTCGGATACCTGAAAATTCTCTCTGGCCTGCTTGAAGTAGTGGTAGGCGCGGACGTAGTTCATCTGTCCGTAGTATATACTGCCGATGCGTTCGTAGAGAAGCCCTTTATTGTAAGGGTCTTGCCGGCTTTGCAGCTGCTCTTCGATTTGCAGGAAGATACGCAAAGCCCCGGATTTATCGCCGGCATCGGTCAGCAGGCTGTCCGCAAGGTCAAGGCTGGGGAGCGGTTTGCGTTCATGGCATCCCGCCAGCGACAGGAGCATACATATAATAGGTATGATAAGGTGTTTCATGCCGTGAATGTAGTGATAAAAGATGTTTTGCACAAGTGAAAGGCGGGAAATGAGGAGCTTTGTGTGAATTTCCTGCATTTCTTTTTTTAGGCTTCGCGGAACTTCCTATCTTTGCACTTCTAAATGTAGATAAAACCGTAACACTTTGGAATGGCTATATAGTTTGTTTGTCGAACACTCCGCATTGCAGGCGGTGGTGGTGCTCTCGTTGATTTCCGCTATCGGATTAGGGTTGGGGAAAATACATATTTGCGGTATTTCCCTCGGCGTGACGTTTGTTTTCTTTGCCGGTATTCTTGCCGGACATTTCGGACTGTCCATCGACCCGCAGATGCTGAACTACGCGGAAAGTTTCGGACTGATAATTTTTGTGTATGCACTAGGGCTGCAAGTGGGGCCGGGCTTTTTCAGCTCCTTCCGCAAGGGCGGGGTGCAGTTGAATATGCTGGCGCTGGGAGTGGTGCTCATCGGTACGCTGATGACCGTATTGGGCAGTTATACCCTGGATATTTCACTGCCAGACATGGTGGGCATCCTCTGCGGCGCTACCACCAATACACCGGCACTGGGTGCGGCACAGCAGACATTGAAGCAAATGGGGCTGGAAGCCAGTACGCCGGCTTTGGGATGTGCCGTGGCATATCCGCTGGGGGTAGTGGGCGTTATTCTTGCCGTGCTGATAATACGCAAGGCATTGGCGCGTAAGGAAGATTTGGAGTTGAAAGAGAAGGACGATGCGAACAAAACTTACATTGCGGCGTTTCAAGTACACAATCCGGCTATCTTCGATAAAAGCATCAAGGAGATAGGCGGCTTGAATTATCCGAAGTTCGTAATCTCCCGTCTGTGGCGGGACGGCAACGTAAGCATTCCCACTTCCGAGAAGATAATCAGGGAAGGAGACCGCTTGCTGGTGGTGACTTCGGAGAAGTATGCTCCGGCACTGACCGTACTGTTCGGCGAACAGGAACATACCGACTGGAACAAAGAGGATATAGACTGGAATGCCATAGACAGCCAGCTCATTTCGCAGCGTATCGTGGTGACGCGTCCCGAACTGAACGGAAAGAAACTGGGCTCGCTGCACCTGCGCAATCATTACGGCATCAACATCAGCCGTGTGTACCGTAGCGGCGTGCAGTTGCTTGCCACCGCGGAACTGACCTTGCAGTTGGGCGACCGTCTGACAGTGGTAGGTGAGGCTGCCGCCATCCAGAATGTGGAAAAAGTGTTGGGAAATGCCATCAAGAGCCTGAAAGAACCGAATCTGGTAGCGGTGTTTATCGGTATCATCCTGGGTTTGGCTTTGGGTGCGATTCCCATTTCCCTGCCGGGCATCAGTGCTCCGGTGAAGCTGGGACTTGCCGGCGGACCGATTATCGTAGGTATTCTGATCGGTACGTTCGGGCCGAGAATGCACATGATAACCTATACCACACGAAGCGCCAACCTGATGCTCCGTGCATTGGGACTGTCGCTCTACCTGGCTTGTCTGGGACTGGATGCCGGAGCGCATTTCTTCGATACGGTGTTCCGTCCGGAAGGTCTGCTGTGGATTGCCGCAGGGTTCGTGCTGACCGTTGTTCCGGTGCTGATAGTAGGAGTGGTTGCCTTTAAATGGATGAAGGTGGACTTCGGCTCCATGGCAGGTATGCTGTGCGGAAGCATGGCCAACCCGATGGCGCTGAACTATGCCAACGACACCATTCCGGGCGATAATCCGTCGGTGGCTTATGCAACGGTGTATCCGATGTGTATGTTCCTGCGGGTAATCATAGCGCAGGTGCTGCTGATGTTCCTGTTGAATTGAGAGCTGAGAATTGAAAATTGAGAAATAACAGAAAGAGCTTAATTGCTGATAATTGAATATATATCATAAATCTAAAATCATAAATCGTATCATGGGAACTATTACTCCGGAAAGTATAGTCAACGACTTACGCTATTTGCAACTGTTGTCGCGCAGTTTTCCTACCATCGCCGATGCCAGTACGGAAATTATCAATCTGGAAGCTATTCTGAATCTGCCTAAAGGTACGGAACATTTCCTGACGGATATTCATGGAGAGTACGAGGCTTTTCAGCATGTGTTGAAGAATGCTTCGGGTGCGGTAAAGCGGAAGGTGAATGAAATCTTCGGGCATACGCTGCGCGAAAGCGAGAAGAAGGAAATCTGTACGCTGATTTATTATCCGGAAGAGAAGTTGCAGTTGATAAAGGAACAGGAAACGGACCTGGACGACTGGTATCTCATCACCCTGAACCAACTGGTGAAAGTCTGCCAGAACGTATCTTCCAAATACACACGCTCGAAAGTGCGCAAAGCGTTGCCGGCGGAGTTCTCCTATATCATTCAGGAGTTGCTGCACGAGTCCAGCGTAGAGCCTAATAAGCATGCGTATATCAATGTCATTATCAGTACGATTATCTCGACCAAGCGTGCGGATGACTTTATCATTGCCATGTGCAAGCTTATCCAACGGCTTACAATCGACTCGCTGCACATCGTGGGCGATATTTACGACCGTGGTCCGGGTGCGCATATCATCATGGATACGCTTTGCGACTACCATAACTTCGACATTCAGTGGGGCAACCATGACATACTGTGGATGGGCGCCGCATCGGGCAATGACGCCTGCATAGCGAACGTTATCCGTATGTCCATGCGCTATGCCAACCTGGCGACACTGGAAGACGGCTACGGCATCAACCTGCTGCCGCTGGCTACTTTCGCAATGGATACCTATGCGGATGATCCTTGCACCATCTTTGCTCCGAAGATGAACTTTGCCGATGCCAATTACAACGAAAAGACACTGCGGCTGATTACGCAGATGCACAAGGCGATTACGATAATCCAGTTCAAACTGGAAGCGGAGATTATAAACCGGCGTCCGGAGTTTGGCATGGACAACCGGAAACTGCTGCACAAGATTGACTTTGAACGGGGCGTATTTGTGTATGAAAGCAAAGAATACGAACTGCGCGATGCCAATTTCCCGACTATCGACCCTGCCGACCCGTATCGCCTGACGGATGAAGAAAGGGAGTTGGTTGAAAAGATTCATGCTTCGTTTATGAACAGCGAGAAGCTGAAGAAGCATATGCGTTGCCTGTTTACATACGGCGGCATGTATCTGGTGTGTAACAGCAACCTGCTTTATCACGCATCCGTGCCCCTGAATGAGGACGGAAGTTTCAAGCATGTACGTATCGGAACGAAAGAGTATTGGGGGCATAAACTGCTGCAAAAGACCGACCAGCTTATCCGTACCGCCTACTTTGACGAGGATGGTTCGGCGGAGAAGAATTTTGCGTTGGATTATATGTGGTATATGTGGTGCGGCCCGGATGCGCCCTCTTTCGACAAGGATAAGATGGCTACCTTTGAGCGTTACTTCATAGCCGACAAGGCTTTGCATAAAGAGAATAAAGGTTATTACTACACACTTCGCAACCGTGCGGATATTTGCGACAATATCCTGGCGGAGTTCGGGGTGGAGCCGGGACCTCATTCGCATATCATCAACGGACATGTGCCGGTGAAGACGATTAAAGGCGAACGCCCCATAAAGGCCGATGGAAAGTTACTGGTAATTGACGGCGGTTTCTCCAAAGCCTATCAGCCCGAAACGGGTATTGCGGGCTATACGCTGGTATATCACTCGCACGGCATGCAGTTGGTGCAGCACGACCCGTTCCAGAGCCGTCAGAAAGCGATTGAAGAGGGGCAGGATATCAAGTCCACAACCTTCGTTATCGAATTCAACTCGCAGCGTATGATGGTGAAGGATACCGATAAGGGCAAGCAGCTCGTGACGCAGATTCAGGATTTGAAGAAATTGCTGGTGGCATATAGAACGGGATTTATCAAAGAAAAGGAGATTTTCTGATATAGCTGTGTGTTACGAGTGCTTGCATTGCTTGAAAAAACGCATGACAAGTGTTCTTGCCAATAGTGCCGGATTAGTATTTGAATAACACCACACCGCCTTCTACAATGGCTCCCTTGTCGAAGTTGGCATTCCTGTTGTAATGTCTGTCCCAACCGTAACCGCCCGTAACGAATACTCCTAATTTTGCCGTCAGACGGTATTCGAGGTTGATACGGGTTTGGAGAGAATAGAGGCGGGCAGGGAAGCCATAGTCTTTATTCTTGAAGGTTTCTACGTGCTGGTATCCCAAATCGCCGCTGATGAACAGTTGTTTGCAGACAGGCAATTCCAGTCCGGCACGGTAGAAAAGTGCACCGGAGAACTTATCGCTGAAGTCGAGGAAATGCGTACCGCCGCCGAGGATGGTATAGAACAGCTTGTTCTTGAAGCGGGCTGCAAGGTTCAGTTTCGTGGTGTTGCCGCCGAAAAACATCATCTGTACTTTGGTGTCCGGGTTGGCATTGACCAGTCCCAGTTGGAAACCGTCCAGCTTCTCCTTGTAGTAGTTTACCAAACCTATCTGAAGGCCTTTGGCACGGACGGCTACATTCAGGGGAGAGAGCTGCACGCCGGCAGACGTACCGCCTGTGATATTGCCCAGACCGGCAATCTGGAGTCCTTTCATATCGCCGCCCACCACATTCAGCAGTCCGGACATGGTGACACCGGAAAAATTACCGCCCGATATATTGGCGAGTCCCGAAAGCTGTACGCCGGCAGTCTTTTCGCCTGTAATATTCAGCAAGCCTCCTACAATCACTCCGTTGCTGTTATCGCCCGTGATATTGGCAAGGCCGGAGAAGACCATTCCCCGTGCGTGATTACCCGTGATGCCCACAAGACCGGAAACGGACAGACCGCTGAGGTTATTGCCGTTGATATTGGTGATGCCCGCTACCTGTACGCCCCGCATGCTTCCACCCACCATGTTGGATATACCGGAGATTTGAACTCCGTTCATGTCTCTGCCCGTAACAGCTCCCAAAACGTTTACTCCCAAGCCGTTCAAACGGTTCATCGCCGAGAAGATACCGAGATTGAAGAATGTGCTTCCGACCGTATCCGTGCGCTGTGTGGAAAGATTTTTCCAAAGGGAAAGGTTGATACCGTTTTTTTCTTTACGGGCAGACTGTTGCCGGTCTGTCCGGGCATGGCCTGTCCCTGCCAATAGCAGGGACAGACAGATAAGTGGAAATATACGTTTCATAATTCTTTATAATGTTTCATCGGGCCAGGGTGCCAACCGGTTGGTGGCACGTAATACAGGACGCTGTGCATCCACCGACCGCAGATAGTTGCTCAGTTTCTTTGATAGTTTCTTTACAAGTTTGGGGTTCTCGGCGGCTACGTCATGCTTTTCGCTGATGTCGGCAGGGATATTGAACAATTCGTGCTTGCCGCTGTCGAAGTAGTACACCAGTTTCCATTCTCCGGAACGGATGGAGCAGGTGGCGCCTATGCCCGGACCGGAAGGACCCCAACTGTGCGGGTAGTGCCAGTAGATGTCGCGCGAGGGCATTTTACCTTTGCCCGTAAGCAGGGGCAGGAAGCTGATGCCGTCGCGTTTCTGTACCGTATTGTAGTGCTCCACACCGGCTATTTCGAGAATGGTGGGGAAGAAATCTTCTATCATCAGATAATGGTCGCATTTGGTTTCTGCCGCTACTATGCCGGGCCAGCGTACAATCATCGGTTCGCGCACCCCGCCTTCGTAGGCGGAACCTTTTCCGCTGTTGAGCGGATAGTTCTGCCTGTGCAGCTCTCCTGCACGGGTATGTGCAGCCAGTCCGCCATTATCGGACATGAAGAGCAGTACAGTGTTGTCGGTGAGGTTGTTTTTGTCCAAATAGTCCATCAGGTCGCCGAGGCTTTTGTCCATGCCTTCAATCAGGGTGGCATACGCTGCTTCTACCGGGGGAAGTCCTTTGTCCAGATATTTTTGGTAGAAACGCATGTCGGGCTGGATAGGCGTATGGATGGCATAATGGGCCATGTAGAGGAAGAAAGGCTTGTCCGTTTTCCGGGCGTTGTCCAAAGCTTTCTCGGCTTCTATGGTAAGGGCTTCGGAGAGGAATATGTCTTTGCCGTGATATTTTTCCAGTCCGGGTACGGCAGCCAGCGGGCTTTTTCCGCCGGGTTTGTTTCCGAAGTTCTGCATGCCGTAGTAGCTGGCGGGAGAGCCTGCCGCATGGCCGGCTATGTTCACGTCAAAACCCATTTTCAGCGGATCGGCTCCGGGTGTGTCATTGGCTCCGAAGTGGGCTTTGCCGCAATGGATGGTGTGGTAACCGTTGTCCTTGAGCACTTGTGCCAGCGAGGTGACTTGCGTGGTGCGTTCCACACCCGGTTCTTGACAGATACCGTTGACATTCCATTCGGGGTATATCATAACGGAGTCCGGCTGTTCGTGGGTGGTATTCTTGCGTAACGTCCAGCTTGTCACCCGGTGACGCGCAGCGTTCATACCCGTAAAAAGACTGACGCGCGTAGGCGAACTGATGCTACAGGCATAGGCTTGCGTGAACATCTTGCCCTGCTTTGCCAAACGCTCCATATTGGGTGTATGGTACGTGTCGTTGTAGCGGGTGCGTTGTGTCCAGAAAGGCAGGGATGTGTCCTGCCAACCCATATCATCTACTAAAAATAAAATAATGTTCGGACGCTTGTCCGTAACAGGTGCCGTTTCATTTGACGGCCTTGTGTGTACTTCTCCTGCCATTCCACATAACGGGAGCAGCGCAGCAGATAATAACAATTCGTTTTTCATTGGGAAAAGAGAGGTTAGTGGTTAGTGATTAGTGGTTAGTGATTAGTGGTTAGTGATTAGTGGTTAGGGATTAACATTAAAAATAGCGGTAAATAATTAGCGCAATATACTGCACAGCCTACTAATCGCTAATCACTAACCGCTAATTACTATTTCATCATCCTTTTGCTTCTTGATACAGGAAGCGTTTGATGGATTTTTTGGGTGTCTTTTCAAATTCTTCGGGATATATCTTCATTTTGGAAATCTGGCTGTAGGCGGGCAGTTCTGCATTTAGAGCCACACGATTCTCTTCCATGACGCGTTCTATATCGTCGTTGTTGAGGCCGTGGGCAAAGGCATCGTCAAAGTCGGGATATACCAGTCCCACGAGCTTTTCGTTCTGTTGTACGATGATGCTTTCAGCTACGTACGGCAGGTTGTTCAGCTTGTCTTCTATTTCTTCGGGGTAGATGTTCTGTCCGTTTGGACCGAGGAGCATATTCTTGCTGCGTCCTTTGATGGTGACATTGCCTTCGGCGTCCATCAGGGCAAGGTCGCCGGTGTGCAGCCAGCCGTCTTTGTCCACAACTTCGGCGGTAGCCTCTTCATTCTTGTAGTAGCCCAGCATGACGTTGGGGCCGCGGCAGACAATCTCGCCGGGGATATTCTCCGGGTCGGGAGAGAGAATCTTCACTTCCATGCGCGGAGCGGCTTTTCCGCAGGAACCGGGTTTGAAGCGCGTCCAGTCTTCGTAGCAGATGATAGGGCCGCATTCCGTCATACCATAACCCACGGTATAGGGGAAGTCTATCATGCGCAGGAACTGTTCCACTTCCTGATTGAATGCCGCACCGCCGACAATGACTGTGGCAAAATTGCCGCCGAATGCCTGTACCATTTGCTCGCGTACGGTGGCTTTTATCTTGTCGTTGATGATAGGCACTTTCAGCAACAGTTTCATGGTAGGCGTTTCCAGCTTGGGCAATACACTCTTCTTGATAATCTTCTCGATAATGAGCGGTACGGCTACGATGAGGTTCGGCTTTATGTCGGCAAATGCCTGGAAGATAATCTTCGGGCTTGGCATGCGGGTGAGGTAGTAGATGTGGCAACCTACGGAGAACTCGTACAGGAATTCGAATGCCAATCCGTACATATGCGCCATCGGCAGCATGCATACCAGTTTGTCGCCGGCTTTCAGCGGCAGTACTTCGAAAGCGAATCGGGTGTTGGACCACAGACTGCGATAGGGGAGCATTACGCCTTTCGAGTAACTGGTGGTACCGGAAGTATAGTTGATGACCGCCAGTTCTTCGGGCTGGTCTTTGTGATAGTCGATGTGTTCCTTACGGAAGTTCTTGGGGAATTTCTTGCCGAACATCTCATTGAGGTGCTCGCGGGCGTAAGTAACCCGTTCGTTGCGCGATACCAGCAGGGTGAAGTCCGTCATCATGAAGATACCTTCCAGCAACGGCATGGCGCTTTCGTTGAGGTTTTCCCACACCTGGTCGCCGACAAAAAGAAGCTTGGCTTCGGAGTGGTTGACGATGTTATGCACATTGTCCGCCTTGAACTCGTGAAGAATGGGCACGATGACCGCACCATACGTCAGGGTAGCTAGGAAAGTGACTCCCCAGTGCGAACTGTTACGTCCGCAGACGGCGATTTTATCACCTTTCTTAATGCCGCTCGCTTCAAAGATGATATGCAGCTTTTCTATCTTGCGGGCTACATCCTTGTATTGCAGGGTGGCTCCCTTATAATCGGTCAGGGCATCCAGGTCCCAGTTTTCCTTTATACTATTCTCTATATAGGCGATAAAACTTTGTTCCATTATATATTGCACATTTAGTTGAAAATTGTGCAAATATAAGGGTTTATGTAGAGAATGCAAACTTTTAGGGGGAAAAAGCATTTTATGCAAATTCCCCCTTTGAGCCTATTTATTGTTATCCAGATACCAGCGGTACATCCGCTCTACACCTTCTTCGATGTCTATTTTATGATGCCAGCCCAGTGCGTGCAGCTTACTCGGGTCGGTGAGCTTGCGCATGGTTCCATCGGGTTTGGAAGTGTCGAAAGTCAGCTTTCCGCGATAACCCACAACGCTGACAATCAGTTCGGCAAGCCGGCGGATAGTGATTTCCTTACCTGTGCCGATGTTGATGTGGCAGTTGCGGATGTCCTTGTCTCCGGGCTTACAGGTGTCTTTGAAGTCTACGTGCTCCATGACGAATACGCTGGCATCCGCCATTTCCTCGCTCCAGAGGAATTCGCGCAGCGGCGTTCCCGTACCCCAAAGCCGGACTTCTTCTTCGCTGATGCCGTACTTGGCAAGTATGTCCAGTATCTCTCCGTTGCTGTTGCTGCCGTTGATGCCTTCTACCGGACGCAGGTTCATGTCGCGGCGCACGGCATCCCAGTCGCCTTGTTGCAGGCAGTGGGCCAGGTGTATCTTGCGAATCATGGCAGGAAGTACGTGGCTGCGTTCCAGGTCGAAGTTGTCGTTGGGCCCGTAGAGGTTGGTGGGCATGACGGCAATGTAGTTCGTGCCGTATTGGAGGTTGAAGCTCTCGCACATTTTCAATCCGGCAATTTTGGCAATGGCGTACGGTTCGTTGGTGTACTCCAGGGGTGAGGTGAGGAGTACGTCTTCTTTCATCGGCTGTTCGGCATCACGCGGATAGATACAGGTGCTACCCAGAAAGAGCAGTTTCTTGACATTGTGGCGGAAACTTTCGCCTATGACATTCTGCTGTATCTGGAGATTCTTGTAAATGAAATCGGCACGGTAGATGCTGTTTGCCATGATACCGCCCACGAAAGCAGCGGCAAGGAATACGTATTCCGGCTGTTCCTCATCGAAGAAACGGCGGACGGCAACACCGTCCAGCAGGTCGAGTTCTTTGTGGGTTCTGCCCACGAGATTGGTATAGCCTTTCTCTTGCAGGTTTTTCCAGATAGCAGAGCCTACCAGTCCGCGATGCCCTGCGATGTATATTTTTGCGTTCTTGTGTAACATTGTTATAAAATGGATTGGTTTCAGACAGAAGAACAAAAGAACATATTCGGTTTATACTCTTTTTTATTTTCTCATATATATATGTTCTTTTGTTCTTCTGTCTGAAAAATTAAATTATCTGTTTCAGTCTTCTTTGCTTCTCAAATGCAGTTTCCGTACAAACTTCATGTCATGTTCCGCCATGATGTGTACCAACTTCTCAAAGCTTGTCTGCTGCGGATTCCAGCCCAGTAACGTTTTGGCTTTGGTAGGGTCTCCCAGCAACTGTTCCACTTCGGAAGGACGGAAATATTTGGGATCCACCTCTACCAGTACCTTACCGGTTTGGCTGTCAATACCCTTCTCGTTCACGCCTTCGCCTTCCCAGCGCAGTTCTATGCCGGTTTCCTTAAAGGCAAGTGTGGCAAACTTGCGTACGGTGTGCATCTCTCCGGTAGCAATCACAAAGTCTTCCGGCGTATCGTGTTGCAGGATAAGCCACATACATTCCACATAGTCTTTGGCATATCCCCAGTCGCGGCGTGCATCCAGATTGCCCAAATACAGTTTGTCCTGGAATCCTTGTGCAATGCGGGCGGCAGCCAGCGTAATCTTGCGGGTAACGAAGGTTTCGCCGCGGCGCTCGCTTTCGTGGTTGAAGAGAATGCCGTTTACGGCGAACATTCCGTAGCTTTCGCGGTAGTTCTTTGTAATCCAGAAACCGTATTGTTTGGCTACGCCGTAGGGACTGCGCGGGTAGAAAGGGGTAGTCTCCTTCTGCGGCACTTCCTGCACCTTGCCGAACAGTTCCGAGGTAGATGCCTGATATATCCTGGTTTTCTTTTCCAGACCGAGAATGCGTACAGCTTCGAGCATGCGCAGCGTACCTATAGCATCTGTTTCGGCGGTATATTCGGGTACATCGAACGAGACCTTTACGTGGCTCTGTGCAGCAAGGTTGTATATCTCGTCCGGTTGCACCTGCTGTATGATGCGGATGAGCGAACTGCTGTCCGTCATATCTCCATAATGCAGGTTGATAGTTCGCTTCTGCTTCATGTCGCGCACCCACTCATCGAAATACAAGTGCTCGATGCGTCCGGTATTGAACGAAGATGAGCGGCGCAATATGCCGTGTACTTCATATCCTTTTTGCAACAGGAATTCTGCGAGGAACGAACCGTCCTGTCCGGTTATTCCGGAGATTAGAGCTTTTTTCATTGTTTCTGGTATTATACTTTTTTTGATTGTTGCATATTTCGTCCTGCAAAAATCGTAATTTATTGTGAGACAACAAAGCCGATGCGGTAAATGATTTTGAGATTATTTTTGCTTTATACCGAAAGTAGCGTCCGGATGATTGCCGGGAAGCGGATATGACATCATTTTTCTGTGTCAATCCTTTATGAAAAAAAATGAATTAATTTCAAATTTGATACGAACAAACAGACGTTATTTTTTGTTTTAATAACAAAGATAAATTATACAAGTATATGGAGAATTTAAATAAAACAGACATTGGACTGATAGGGCTGGCCGTGATGGGCGAGAATCTTGCATTGAATATGGCGGACAAGGGCTGGCGGGTTTCGGTTTATAACCGTACGGTTCCGGGGATTGAAGAAGGTGTGGTAGAACGTTTTATAAACGGACGTGCACAGGGTAAAAATATTGAAGGATATACGGATATAGCTCGTTTTGTGAAGTCTGTAGCCGTTCCGCGCAAGATAATGATGATGGTTCGTGCCGGCAGTGCGGTAGACGAACTGATGGAGCAGCTTTTCCCGTTGCTCTCTCCGGGAGATATATTGATAGACGGCGGCAATTCCAATTATGAAGATACCAATCGCCGTGTAGCATTGGCCGAAGCGAGAGGCTTCCGTTTTGTGGGAGCAGGTGTTTCCGGCGGTGAAGAGGGTGCATTGAATGGAGCTTCTATCATGCCGGGCGGTTCGGTAAGCGCCTGGGAAGAAGTGAAGCCTGTTTTGCAGAGTATTGCTGCCAAAGCATCCGACGGCACGCCTTGCTGTCAGTGGGTGGGACCGGCCGGTTCGGGACATTTTGTCAAGATGATTCATAATGGCATCGAATATGGCGATATGCAGCTTATTTCCGAAGCCTATTGGGTGATGAAGAACCTGCTGAAGCTGGATAACGGAGAAATGTCCTCGGTCTTTTCGCAATGGAATGAGGGCAAATTGCGTAGCTATCTTATTGAAATTACTGCTAATATCTTGCAGCATAAAGATAAGTCGGGCGGTTATCTGATAGATAAAATACTGGATACAGCCGGACAAAAAGGTACAGGCAAATGGTCGGTAATCAATGCTATGGAGCTTGGTATGCCGTTGGGGCTGATTGCTACGGCTGTTTTTGAACGCAGCTTGTCGGCTCAGAAAGAACTGCGGAAGTCGGCTGCCGGGCATTTTACCTGCCGGCGCACGGAGGTGGTATACAACAAATCCGAAATGGTAGGAGATATTTATTCGGCGCTTTATGCATCCAAACTGGTGTCTTATGCTCAAGGCTTTGCTGTATTGCAACGTGCTTCGGACTCTTTCGGATGGAACCTCGACCTGGCTTCCATTGCCCGTATGTGGCGTGGCGGTTGCATAATCCGCAGTATCTTCCTCAATGATATTGCAGCATCTTTCGAGGGGAATGAGAAACCGCAGCATCTTCTTCTTACTCCTTATTTCAGCAATGAGATGAAACAACTGCTCTCCGGTTGGAAACATCTGGTGGCACAGGCTATGAAAGAGGAACTTCCGGTTCCTGCATTTTCATCGGCATTGAATTATTTTTATTCACTCGTCTCCGCCAACTTACCGGCGAATATGATTCAGGCACAGCGCGATTATTTCGGAGCGCACACCTTTGAGCGTGTGGACGGACTGCGTGGGCAGTTCTTCCATGAAAACTGGACAGGACACGGCGGAGAAACGAAGTCGGGAACCTATAACGTGTAGTCTTTCTTTAGTGTGAAGATTACTGAAATTCCCCTACAAACATAAAGCTATGAGTAAATTTGTGATGATAATTTTCGGCGCTTCCGGTGACCTGACGAAGCGCAAGTTAATACCGGCATTATATAATCTGTACAAGGATAACCGCCTGCCGGAAGGTTTTGCTGTTTTAGGCATCGGACGTACCGGATACCGGGATGATACCTACCGTGCTTATATACGGACGGAAATGGAACGTTTTGTGGCTTCGGAAGAACATGCCGGCGGACGTATGACTGATTTTTGCAATCATCTGTACTATCTTTCGCTTAATCCGGCCGAGGCTGCCGATTATGGAAATCTGGATGCCCGTCTCCGGGAACTGACGGGTGAGCAGGAGCCGGATGGCATGTTGTACTATCTGGCAACGCCGCCGTCGCTGTATGGTGTGATTCCTCTTCATCTCAAGACTGCCCGCCTGAACCGTCCTCATACGCGTATCATCGTCGAGAAGCCTTTCGGTTATGATTTGGAATCTGCCCGTGAACTGAACCGTATCTATGCTTCCGTATTCGAGGAGCATCAGATTTACCGTATAGACCATTTCCTGGGTAAAGAGACTGCGCAGAACATTCTGGCTTTTCGTTTTGCCAATGGCATCTTCGAGCCGCTTTGGAACCGTAATTACATTGACTATGTAGAGATTACCGCAGTAGAGAATTTGGGTCTCGAACAGCGTGGAGGGTTTTATGAAGGAACCGGAGCATTGCGTGATATGGTACAGAATCACCTCATTCAGTTGGTAGCGCTTACCGCGATGGAACCGCCGGCAGTTTTCAATGCCGATAATTTCCGCAACGAGGTGGTAAAAGTATATGAATCCCTCTCTCCCTTGACAGAAGAAGACCTGAACGAGCACATTGTCCGTGGGCAATATACCGCGTCTGCGACCAAGCCCGGTTATCGTGAAGAGAAGAACGTAGCTTCCGATTCCCGTACCGAAACTTATATTGCCATGAAAATAGGCATTGACAACTGGCGGTGGAGCGGCGTTCCTTTCTATATCCGTACCGGAAAACAGATGCCGACCAAGGTGACCGAAATCGTGGTACACTTCCGCGAGACACCTCATCAGATGTTCCGTTGTGAAGGCGGTCACTGCCCGCGTGCCAACAAACTGATTCTGCGTTTGCAGCCCAATGAGGGTATTGTGCTGAAGTTCGGAATGAAAGTTCCGGGACCGGGGTTTGATGTGAAACAGGTGATGATGGACTTCAGTTATTCCGATTTGGGCGGTCTGCCCGCCGGAGACGCGTATGCCCGCCTGATTGAAGACTGTATACAGGGAGACCAGACACTCTTTACCCGTAGCGATGCCGTGGATGCGTCATGGCGTTTTTTCAATCCTGTGCTGAAGTATTGGCAGGAACATCCGGATGCACCGCTTTACGGTTATCCCGTGGGAACGTGGGGACCTTTGGAAAGTGAAGCTATGATGCGCGAGCATGGGGCCGAATGGACTAACCCGTGTAAGAATTTGACGAATACTGATGAATATTGTGAATTATGAAAAGTTATGTATATCCTGCTGCAACCTCGACTGCACGTGCTCTTATCCGGTATATAATTGATATGATGAACCAGGAGCCGGAGCGGATTTTTTACTTTGCTTTCAGCGGAGGAACGACTCCTTCCCTTATGTTCGACATTTGGGCGCATGAGTTCAGAGAAGAGACTCCTTGGATGCGGATGCGGATTTTCTGGGTGGACGAACGTTGTGTATCCGTCAGCGACTCGGACAGTAATTACGGTACTATGCTGCGTTTGCTGCTGCAAGAGGTAGGCATGCCCGATGAATATGTATACCCCATTCATGGTGATTGCCGTAATCCGGCGCAAGAGGCGAAACGTTATTCGGATTTGGTTTCCGGTACGGTTCCTTTGCGCCGGGGTTTCCCGACCTTTGACATAGTGCTGTTGGGAGCAGGTGATGACGGACATACTTCTTCTATTTTCCCCGGTCAGGAGTATCTGCTCTCTTCTTTTCATCCGTATGAAAAGAGCATAAATCCTTATAACGGGCAGCCGCGTATTGCCATGACGGGATGTCTGCTGTTCAGTGCCAGAAAGCTTATATTCTTGATAACGGGCAAGAACAAGACGGAAGTTGTTTATGACATTCTGAAATCGGGCGATACCGGTCCGGCAGCCTACGTGGCGCATCATGCCGCGGATGTGGACATCTTTACCGACATAGAAATTGACGGATAAGCGGTTATCCTTTTGAGGTTCCGCTTTCCAGTATGCTTACGATGGAGAAGAGTGTGAAGCAGATACCGCCCAATCCTGCCAGTACACGTGCCGGTACAAAGTAGGCTTCGTGTATGCTTGCCATTTCAAAAAGGAAGGCAGACAGGAATAGACAGAGCAGTGCGGTAAATACAGGTATCAAGGGAATTCGGTTTGCCAGTTTGAAAGTGTTGCGCCATATTGCTGCCAGGAGTATGACTTTGCTTGAAATGCTGTAGCAAACCAATCCCAGGCCTATCATTATATACCCTATGGAAGATTCGGTAGGGTTCGGGTTTTTCAGTATCAGTAGCCCCCAAAGGATGCTGAGTGTTCCCATGGCAAGTACCATTACAGGCCACCATTTACGTTCTGCATGCGAGTAACTGTTACGTATTTGGCGTACGATAGTTGCCACCAATGCCACGAGGCTTGTACAGATGCAGGCTATTCCTGCCATGACATGTCCTGCTACATAATAGGCGTTGTGCACATCGCTTTTTGCAAGCAGCTGGAATGTCCATATCCATGTGGCAAGTGCCAGCAATGCCGCAACAACTATAAGAAGCTTACCTTGTGTGCCGTTAAAGGCTTGTGGGGGCACATCGTTTTCCGTCGTTTGGGAATTGGCAGGTATAAGGGTGAACCGGGTGGAAGAAGTGGCGGTCGTTGCCACACAGGCAGTGATGAAAGCTACGCCGCAGATTACATGTCCGGCTACGAAATGACTGGCGGTGGCAGCTTCGCTGATATATTCCCAGCCGCAGATGAAAGTCAGTAGGGCAGCCAGATAGCCAAGCACGGGCAGAGCGTACAGGACAACCGTGTTGTATGTGTGAATAATCTGCCGGATAATGGTAGCCGCTGTTGCAAACAAGGCAATGCAAATCATTCCTAATGACATTACTACCGGACCGGCAACGTTTTTTGCCGGGTCCGTTCCCATATCAAGTACAAAAGCTCCGTAACCAAAACAAAACAGGGCCATCAGCAGAGGGATGGTGCGAAAGAGAACACTGATTCCGTAATTCATAATTATTTTCTATTAAAGTTTTCCCCTCTAACAGCAGTATTATGACTTTGTTTCTCATTTTAAACTTTATTCATAGGATATAATACTTTGACAGTCCGATTTAGGGTGCAAGGCGGTTTATCTCCCATTTTTCGGAGTTTGGATACGATAGGCCGGAAACGGACTTTTCTTCGTGGAGAGTATATTGGAAACGGTCGTGCAGCCTGCTTTCCCGTCCCTGCCAGAATTCGAAGCGGGTGGGAGTGACGGCAAAACCGCCCCAGTTGTCGGGACGTGGTACGGTCTGTCCGGTCAGCCTGGCAGCTTCCTTTACAAAAGCGCGGATTATTTCCATCCGGCTGCTGATGACGTGACTTTGGGGGGATATTCTTGCGCCGATCCGGCTTTTGTAGGGTCGGGTGGAGAAGTAAGCGTCCGATTCTTGAGGAGTGCATTTCTCTGCTTTCCCTTCAATATGTACTTGTCTTTCCAGCTTATGCCAAACGAAAGAGAGGGAGATGTAGGGATTGGCTGTGAGTTGCCGTCCCTTACGGCTTTCGTAATTGGTGAAGAAAATGAGTTTACCGTTTTCCACGCCTTTCAGCAGTACGGTGCGGGTAGAGGGCCGTCCGTTCGGTGAGACGGTGGCTACAATCATGGCGGTAGGTTCGTTCTCGCCGCAATGCAGGGCGTCGTTGAGCCAGCGGGCGAATTGCTCGAAGGGATTCTCCGAGATAGTATTCCGGGTGAGCTTGCCTTTCTTATATTCTTTTCGTATGTCCGAGAATTGGGAATCCATATAATTACTGTTTATTATTATAACAATGAAAGAGCGAAAGGGTTGAAATACGGATACGTTAACCGCTAAAAATATCTTTTTTTCTTCTTTTTTTATAATTGTAATGATAATTCTTCTCAGTTTCGTTATGTGTTTCCGTTCTATAGGACGATTTCATGTAAATAATGTTTATATTTGTACTTCAATTACAAACATTGTTTATATGAGCGACAGACAACAATTCATTATAGATTGCACATCTCTTATTCCTGTTATAGGAACTTTGGTTTTAATAAAAATAGCTAACGAACAAATGGTTACCATGGTTGCTGCTTATGTACTTTGTGGCGAACTTTTGGGTGTATTGATCAGTAGGATATTGAGGTTATATTATATTGATGTGGCTTTCGTCTGGTTGGGTGGAATTATGCTTTGGCTGTGGTATTGGTTCGGAGTACAGCCCAGCTATATGGGGTGATAGAGCGTCAGCTGCAAGTGTGGATAGGACGTCTTGTAATTCAAGTTATCAAATGGACAGACGATTAATCGGAAGAGGTTGATACTCATAAAATTAGTATTTAATAGGTCTATAATAAAAGCACTTCCAACGTTCGCTTACGGAGGAAGTGCTTTACACAAAAACTAAACTAGACTTAACTAAACTATTCTATTGGGGGAGTTTCACAACTCCTATCTGTTCGCGGCAAAGGTAAAAAAACATCTTTTAATATGCAATAGGATATTATTAGAAATAGCCCGATTTCAATAAAATATAAACCTATAAGGGTATTTTTAACTCCTTTTATTAAGAAAATCTTGGAATATTTGTTTATAACTGTCACTGACGGGGATATAATTCTTGCCAAAGACAATACGTCCACGGTCGATGATACGTATTTTGTCTTTTTGGACGATATAGGAACGATGCACGCGTATGAAGTGTGAAGCAGGCAGAAGTTCTTCTATGGACTTCATGCTCATGAGCGAGAGAATGGGTTTGGGAGAGTTCTCCTCATAGATTTTGATATAATCTTTCAAGCCTTCGATGTAAAGAATATTTTTGAGCTCCACTTGTATCAGTTTGTAATCACTTTTTACGAAGATGCTTTCAATTTCCTCTTGGGGCTGTTGCAGCAGTTCGAACCACTTCACTGCTTTATTGGCGGCTTGCAGAAAGTCTGCATACGAGATGGGTTTCAGCAGATAATCGAGGGCGTTGACCCTATACCCGTCTATGGCATATTGGTCGAAAGCGGTGGTGAAAACGATACGGGTATGTGTATCTACCATTCTGGAGAATTCCAGGCCGTTGAGTTCGGGCATTTGGATATCAAGAAAAAGAAGGTCGACACGCTTGTCCGGCAAGTCGCTCATCGCTTGCACTGCACTGGAGTATTTGCCGGCAAGCTCCAGAAACGGGGTTTTGTTGACGTAGCTCTCCAAAAGGTTCAGGGCTAGCGGTTCGTCATCTACGATTGCGCACTTCAGATTCATGTTGTCAGTAATTGATTGTTAAAACCGATTTATATTCTTTTCCGTCCTCACTTATGCCGTGCTTCCATTCGTACCGGCCGGGATAGGTCAGTTCCAGACGCTTGCCTACTTGTTCCAGTCCGATGCCGCTGCCGCTTTTGTCGGCTTCGCTCTTGGGGTGGTAGCTGTTGGTTATTTCGCAACGTACTTCATGCACGTTCTCGCTGAAATATATACGGATATGGCTGGGCTCGGTGGGAGAGATGCCATGCTTGAAAGCATTCTCTATGAGGGAGATGAATATCAGCGGGGCAATCTCCGTAGGGCTGTCGGGACGAATATCGAAACGCGTTTCAACAGTGACGTTGGACGAGAGACGGATGCGCATCAAGGCGATGTAGTTCTTGATGAAATCCATTTCCTTTCCTAAAGTTACGAAGTTCTGCTGATTGTCGTAAAGGACATGGCGCAATAAACGGCTCAGTTCCTGTACGGCTGTTTGTGCCTTATCCGTATCAAAGGCAATGAGTGCGTAGATATTGTTCAGCGTGTTGAGCAGGAAATGCGGGTTGAGCTGGTTGCGGAGATTCTTTAATTCGGCTTCCGTGCGACTTTTTTCGGCTTCGCGGCGGGCGGCTTCCACCTGTACCCAACGTCCGCTGAGGCGAATGGCCGCACTCAACCCTACGGTAAGTATCATGGAAAAGAAATCGCGCATGATGAATATCCACTTCGGCGGACCTATGTGTCTTTGGTCCTCACCGTCGGCTTTTGCGTAGGTGTGGAATGCGTACTCCTGCCAAAAGTGTACACCGGCTGTAACGCAAGTTATCAGCAGTATGTTCAGCAGGAGATATTGCCGTATGCGCCCCTCGAACAGATAACGGGGAATGAGGAAGCAGTAATTGCAGTAGAATACGATAAGAAAAGACAACGGAACAATGCTGCCATGACGCAGGTAGTCCATCCATGTAATGGTGAAACCGCTGCGTGTCATCATCACGAAAGGAAAAGCAAATACAATTCCCCAGCCGATGATATGAATCAGGGCTTCGATGATGCGCGACCGTGAGTAGAGAATTTGTTTCATACAAATGCAAAGATAGTTTTTTTTAGCGATAAGCGATTATCACTCGTATCGTATTGCTTCTATCGGGTCTAAGTCTGCTGCTTTCTTTGCAGGATACCATCCGAAGAACACTCCTGTCACCGTACAGACGGCAAAGCTGAGGAATACGCTCCATGCCTGTATATAAATAGGCCAATGGGCTGCGCTCTTCACAATCCAGCTTGCGCCGCAGCCGATGATGACGCCGATGAGGCCGCCGGTGATGCTGATGAGGATGGCCTCGATGAGGAATTGCGACAGGATGTCCACTCCTCTGGCACCCACACTCATGCGCAGACCGATTTCGCGGGTGCGCTCCGTTACGGATACATACATGATGTTCATGATGCCGATGCCGCCTACCACCAGCGATATGCCGGCGATGCAGGCGAGGAGAGTAGTCATCAGGTCGGTGGTGGTGTTCAGCATCGAGCTGAGCTCCTGCTGGCTGCGTATGGTGAAATCATCGTCGTCGCTGTCCTTCAGTTTATGGTTCCGGCGCAGAATTCCGGTGATTTCTTCGGTGGCGTTGTCCGTCATGTCCTCGGTGAGTGCGGATGCGAAGATACCTTGCAGATAGGTCTGTGCAAGCAGACGTTTCATTACGGTGGTGTAGGGGGCAAGTACAACGTCGTCCTGGTCCATGCCCATGCTGTTGTATCCTTTGGCTTTCAGTACGCCCGTCACGCGGAAAGGCACTTGGTTGAAGCGGATAATGCGTCCTACGGGGTCTTCTCCGTTGGGGAAAAGATTATCCTGTATTGTCTTGCCGATGACACATACTTTGGCGGAAGTCTGTATGTCGGTTTCCGTAAACATCGTGCCGTTCTCCACCGTAAGCTGGCGGATTTCAAGGTAGTCCGTGCCTACACCGCTTACGGATGAGGGGTAGTTGTTATTGCCTGCAATGAGCTGTCCCGATGAGGATACGTTGGGGCTGACGGCAGCCAGGAAGTTCGTTTCGTTGCGCAATGCCTCGTAGTCGGTGAGCTTCAGCGTCTGCATGGCGCTGGGGTCTTGGCGGACGCCGCCGCGCATATCCGCTCCCGGATGAATCATTATCATATTCGAGCCCATTTCGGAGATTTGCGCCTGAATGCTTTTTTTTGAGCCCTGTCCGATAGCGAGCATCGTGATGACGGACGCCACGCCGATGATGATGCCCAACATCGTGAGGAAGGCACGCAGTTTATTGTTGGCAAGTGCCCGGAAGGCTATTTTGAAAAGGTTGGTTCCATTCATTGATTTGTTGTTTTATGATATTGTTTTTCTTTTTTCATCCTGCGATAAAGTAATTTACGTACTGCGTCAGTCATCCTCCTGCTTGGGCAGTGCTGCCAGTGTTTCGGCGGCATTCAGAATGTTTCGGTTGGGCTTGTCGTCCTTCACTTGTCCGTCGCGCAATACGATGTTGCGGCTGCTGTATTGGGCTATTTCCGGATTGTGCGTTACGAAAATGATGGTGCGTCCTTCGGCATGCAGTTTCTGGAAGAGCACCAGGATTTCGAATGAGGTACGGGTATCCAGATTACCGGTGGCTTCGTCCGCCAGGATTACGGCAGGGTTGTTTACCAATGCACGGGCGATGGCTACGCGTTGCATCTGTCCGCCGGACATCTGGTTGGACTTGTGCTCCAGCCGGTCGCCCAGCCCTACGGCTTTCAGCGCTTCGATGGCGCGTTTCCGGCGTTCGGCTGCCGATACGGACGAGTTGTACATCAGCGGCAGTTCCACATTTTCCACGGCTGTGGTTTTTGCCAGCAGGTTATAGTTTTGGAACACGAAGCCGATTTTACGGTTGCGGAGTACGGCACGCTGGGACTTGCTCATAGTGCGTACGGAGATGCCGTCCAGCAGATACTCTCCTACGGTGGGCGTATCCAGGCAGCCGAGTATGTTCAACAGCGTTGATTTGCCCGAACCGGACGTACCCATGATGGTGACGAACTCTCCCTCGCCGATAGAGAATGAGATGCCGCGCAGCGCATGCACCGTTTCGTCTCCCACCTGGAAGTTCCGCTTTATGTTTTGAAGTTCAATTACGGTTTTGCTCATGATTAATGATGTATGGTTTACTTTGTACTGTACTTTTATACTCAGTCTCTGTACGCTGCTTCATCGGCTGTTGTTTTTCTTCTTGCTTCCCGGAGGGCCCGGCATGAACGGGCTTTTCTCACCGCTTGGTTCCTGCGGCATATCCGCCGTTGGGCCTTCGCCCGGCATGCGCCCTATGGTGGCTTCGGTCACTACTGTCGCACCTTCATCGATGCCGCTTACAATCTCCGTATTCACACCGTTGGAGATACCTACCGTTACCGGATGCGCGATGAATGTATTGCCCTCGCGTGTCCAGAGTTTGTGTTCGCTTTCGCAATCTTTCACAATATCATTCTCGCCGATAAGCGGCTTTTCGGGTGTGAAACGGAGCGCACGTGCCGGAACGGAAAGCACATTCTTGCGGTCGAGTGTGTAAATCGTGACGTTGGCCGTCAGGCGCGGTTTCAGTTTCAGGTCGGGGTTGGGAGCGGATATGACAACTTCGTAGGTGACGACCGTACCGGATGTGCCGCTGCTGCCGGAACTTGTAGAGCTGTCCTCTCCCAAGCGGATTTGCGTTACTACGCCCTCAAACGTGTCATTGGGATAGGCGTCTACGCTAAACGTCACGCGTTGCCCGTCTTTCACGCCGCCTATGTCGGCTTCATCCACGTCGGCCACAACCTGCATCTGCGTCAGGTCGGCAGCGATGGTGAACAGGGTAGGAGTCTCGAAACCGGATGCCACTGTTTGCCCTTCCTCTACCGCACGGTTGATGACCACGCCGTCGATGGGCGAAGTGATGGTGGCGTACGACAGGTTGCGCTCCGCCTTTGCCAGCGACGCCTGACTGCTTTCGTAGCTGCTTTTCGCTTTCTCGTAATTGTAGACGGACTGTTCGTAGTCGGTATCGCTGATAAGCTGCTTTTCGTGCAGTCCCCGGTTGCGTTCGTAGTTCTTCCGCTGATATTCGTATTCGGCTTTCGCACCGTTGTAGGCGGCGCGTTGGGATGCCACTTCGCTTTGCAGGGTCACACGGTCCATTTCGGCTATGAGCTGGCCTTTGGTAACTACGGAATTGTAGTCGGCATATATCTTGTCGATGATGCCGCTTACCTGCGTGCCGACTTCCACTTCCGTCACCGGTTCGATGGTGCCGGTGGCGGTTATGGATTCCGATATCTCGCCTTTGATTACGGTGGCTGTCTCGTAGGTCACTTTATGTTTGGCCGTGGAGCCGCCGAAAAGCCGGATGCTTATGCCGGCTACCGCCACAACGGCTACGGCGATAAGGATAATCTTTTTCTTGTTCATATTCTGTATATCATTATTGGGTTTTAAATAGCGTTGGTCTATACCGCAAGAGATAGTTGCGTATGGGGGTTATTATATTGAATAGGTCAAAGCGTAATCTGTTCTCCCTGGTAGAATTTCAGCAGTTGCGTGTTCAGTATTGCCATGTATTTGGCTTGCAGGGTTTCCTGTTGCGCGTTGAGCAGGTTGTTTTTCTCGGTCAGCAGTTCCACGGTATTCTTCATGCCGAGGTTGAATTGCTCTTGGATGAGGTCGTAGCTGGTCTGTGTGCTTCGCAGCTTCTCTATGGCGGCAACGTAGCGTTGCTGTGCGCTGTTGGCATCCAGCCATAGCCCTTCGATGGTCTTGTACAGGTTTTTCTGATTGTCCAGCAAGTCCAGTTCGCTGTTCTGCTTCTGTATCTTGGCTTTCTGTACGGCGCTCTTGGTCTGCCGGTTGTTGAAGATGGGTACGCTTACGGTTACTCCCAAAGAGTTGTTCCAGTTCTGCTTGATTTGTTCGCCGAAGGTGAAGTCGTTGCCGTTGGTGTTCGTGCTCCCTATGCCTGCACTGAGGCTGATGGTGGGGATGTAACCGGAGCGGGCAATATTGATGTCGAGTTCCGAGGCTTTGACATTCAGTCGGCCTGCTTCGATTTCCGGGCGCAGGGTGAGGGCGGAGCGGTAGACATCGGTCTTTGAGGGTAGCGGCGACAATACATTCTCATCGCCGAGTGTGGGGATGTAAAGCGTCATCTCCTTTTCGCCGTCCAGTTCGAGGAGTTGTTTCAGTTGCAGTTTGTAATCTTGCAGGGTAGCTTGTGCCGTTACCAATTGATATTTGTCGGTGCTGACCTGCGCTTCCAGTTGGGCGAGGTCGCTCCTGGCGATGCTTCCCGCTGCAAGCAGGGCGCGTGCCCGTTCGCATTCCGCCCGGCTGACGTCGAGGGTTGCTTCATTTACCTTGACGGCTTCGGCTGCATAGAGAATCTGTACGTAAATCTGCGTAATGCTCTCTTCGATGGTGTTCTCGCTTTCCGCCACGCCCAGTTCGGCAATGCGGTTGTTCATCCGCTGCTGTTTCAAGGTATTCAGCCGTTTGCTGCCGTTGTAAAGCGTCCAATTGGCATCGATGCCATAGCTGCCGTTGTAGCTGGTCTTGCTTTGGCTGCTGGTGATGTTGTCGCCGTCTATTATCGTATTGGTCTGGCTGTTGGGCCGGTTTACGATACGTTGGCTTACGGATGCCGTGAGGCTGGGGAAGAGGGCTGCCCTGGCAGTCTTTACGTCTACTTCGGCGCTCTCGGCGTTGAGACGGTTCTTGCGTATCGTGATGTTTTGCTGCAAAGCATAGTCGATGCAGGCTTGTAGGTTCCATTGTGCGGGAAGCGTCTGCGTGCTGTCCTGCTGTTGCGTACCGATAGCGGTTTCCTGCGTTTGCGGCATTGCGTTGCCGACACAGGTGCTTGCCGCACAGAGCGATATTACGGTCAATCTTTTTACATTTATCATATTACCTTGTTTCTATGGTTTTACCATTGCAAAAGTATGCGCAGCCTCTTGAAACGGCAAAAACAATAGACCATTGCCGGGATTGTGCCGACGGATTACTTTTTCCTGCCGATAATTAAGAGTTTGCTTTGCTGTTTTTATGAGGTCAAAATACACTTGCTGATTTCTATTAGGCACGGATTTCACGGAAAACGCAGGTTTTCTTTATTCTTTTTTTATCGTGAAAATCCGTGAAATCCGTGCCTAATAGAAACCAATAGTAAGCGAATTTTAGTTTTGACCCCGTAAAGACAGTAGATATCTTCCCAAAGAACTTCTTTATAGAATACCGGACAAAAATCAAGCTGGCTATAACTTTTCAGTTTTTTATTTGTTATTTATATAAAAGTATTTTATATTTGTAATGATTATAATTTGAACTTTATGAAAAACCTTGTTACCAGTATCTGGCAATTCTATGTCGATGGCTTCCGAAGCATGACATTGGGGCGTACCTTGTGGCTGATAATTGCAATCAAATTGTTTATCATGTTTTTTATTCTTCGTCTTTTCTTCTTTCCGAACTATCTGAATGAAGCTGCCGGAGAAGGCGATAAAGAAGATTACGTCAGCAGTGAACTGATTATGCGGGCAGGAAGATAGGGGATAGTGATAAGCGGTTAGTGATTAAGGAGGGAGGTATTCCTTTTCCTTATTTATACCTTATACTTTATATTTTATACTTTAATTTCATACTTAATATTTATTCTCATGCTTGAAAACATTGACACTTCTCTGATTGATTGGTCGAGAGCGCAATTTGCCTTGACCGCTATCTATCACTGGATTTTTGTGCCGCTTACTTTAGGATTGGCGGTAATTATGGGCATCATGGAAACGGTGTACTACCGTACGGGTGACAAGTTCTGGAAACATACTGCCAAGTTCTGGATGAAACTCTTCGGCATCAACTTTGCCATAGGTGTGGCAACGGGACTGATTCTGGAGTTTGAATTCGGTACGAACTGGAGTAATTACAGTTGGTTCGTGGGCGACATCTTCGGTGCGCCGCTTGCTATCGAAGGTATTCTGGCATTCTTTATGGAAGCCACGTTCATTGCTGTGATGTTCTTCGGCTGGGACAAGGTAAGCAAACGTTTCCACCTGGCTTCTACCTGGCTTACGGGACTTGGTGCTACTATCTCCGCCTGGTGGATTCTGGTGGCGAATGCCTGGATGCAGAATCCGGTAGGTATGGAGTTCAATCCCGATACCGCCCGTAACGAGATGGTTGACTTCTGGGCGGTGGCCACTTCGCCGATGGCAGTCAATAAGTTCTTCCACAGCGTGCTGTCCGGCTGGGTACTGGCTGCGGTGTTTGTGGTAGGTGTGAGTTGCTGGTATCTGTGGAAAAACCGTGAGAAGAAGTTTGCTTTGGCAAGCATAAAGATAGCTGCCTGGGTAGGACTGTGCGCCGCTGTGCTTTCCGCGTGGACGGGAGACGGTTCCGGTTATCAGGTGGCACAGAAACAACCCATGAAGCTCGCTGCCATGGAGGGTTACTATCAGGGGCAGGAAGGAGCCGGACTGGTGGCTTTCGGCATTCTCAATCCCGACAAGAAGACGGCCGATGACGGTAAGGATGCTTTCCTCTTCCGCATGGAGATTCCCAAGTTCCTTTCATTGCTTGCCGAGCGCGATTCAAAGGCTTTCGTACCGGGCATCAACGACCTGCTGAAAGGTGGCTATCCCTTGAAAGACGGTACAACCGCGCTCTCCGCTCAGAAGAAGATTGAAAAGGGAAAGACGGCTATCGGGGCTTTCTCCGCTTATCGTGCCGCCAAAGCTGCGGGCAACGATGCCGAGGCGCAGGTGGCTGCCAAAGTGTTGAAAGAGAATGTGGCGTATTTCGGTTACGGTTATATCAAGGATGTGAACGAACTGGTTCCCAACGTGCCGCTCACTTTCTATATGTTCCGTGTCATGGTGATACTGGGCGGGTACTTCATCCTCTTCTTCATCGTGGTTCTCGTTCTTGCCTACAAGAAGGATTTGTCGCAGATGCGCTGGATGCATTGGGTGGCAATGCTGACCATTCCGCTGGGCTATCTTGCCGGGCAGGCCGGTTGGGTGGTTGCCGAATGCGGACGTCAGCCGTGGGCCATTCAGGATATGTTGCCCACAAGTGCTGCCATTTCCAAACTGGATGTCGGCTCCGTGCAGACCACATTCTTCATTTTCCTTGTACTGTTCACCGTTATGCTGATTGCCGAAGTAGGCATTATGCTGAAAGCCATACGGAAAGGACCGGAAAAAGAACTTTCTCATCAATCATAACTTATAACTCATAACTCATTACATGAATACCTATATATTTCTTCAACATTATTGGTGGTTTATAGTATCCCTGTTGGGAGCCATCCTTGTATTCCTGCTGTTTGTGCAGGGCGGTAACTCGCTGATATTCTGTCTGGGCAAGACGGAAGAGCAGCGCAAGATGATAATAAACTCTACGGGGCGCAAGTGGGAGTTTACGTTTACTACGCTCGTAACGTTCGGCGGTGCGTTCTTTGCATCGTTCCCGTTGTTCTACAGTACGAGCTTCGGCGGTGCGTACTGGTTGTGGATGATTATCTTGTTTACTTTCGTGTTGCAGGCTGTAAGCTACGAGTTTCAGTCGAAAGCGGGCAATCTGTTGGGCAAGACGACGTATCGCGCTTTTCTGGTGATAAACGGAGTGGTAGGGCCGGTGCTGCTGGGCGGTGCGGTGGCAACGTTCTTCACGGGTTCGGAGTTCTATATCAACAAAGGTAATATTGCCGATACGGTGATGCCGGTTATCAGCAGTTGGGCCAATGCGGGGCACGGGCTGGATGCGTTGCTCAATCCGTGGAATGTAGTGTTGGGACTGGCTGTGTTCTTCCTGGCGCGTATTCTCGGTGCACTTTACTTCATTAACAATATCGGCGATGCGGATTTGGTGAAACGTTGCCGTCGTGCGTTGTGGGGCAATACGGGGCTGTTTCTGGTGTTCTTCCTTGCATTCGTTATCCGTACGCTGCTTGCCGAAGGCTATGCGGTGAATCCGGAAACCGGAGAGGTATTTATGGAACCCTATAAGTATCTGACAAACTTTATCGAAATGCCCGTGGTGCTGCTCGTATTCCTTATCGGTGTGCTTGCCGTGCTTTGGGGAATTGTCCGCACGGTGTGGAAACCGTCTTTCGACAAGGGTATATGGTTTGCAGGCGCAGGCACTGTGCTCACGGTATTGGCGCTGTTGCTGGTGGCGGGTTATAACAATACTGCCTATTATCCCTCTACCGCCGACCTGCAAAGCTCGCTTACGCTGGCAAACAGTTGTTCCAGCCAGTTTACGTTGCGGGTAATGGCCTACGTATCTGTTCTGGTTCCTTTTGTGCTTGCCTACATTTTCTACGCATGGCGCAGCATCGACAGGAAGAAGATAGATGCCGAAGAGATGCAGGATGAAAAAGGACACGCCTATTGATTTTATAACTCCGGGGATTTGCTCTCGGTTTCCCTGGAGTTTCTTTGAAAATGCCGGGGGATATAAGAGAAAACTCCTCACGTTTGGGTTGCAAACGTGAGGAGTTTTCTTTTCGTTCTTATGTTCTTTTGTCCGAAAACCGGATTGTTATTTTCCCGCTTCCGCATTCTTAATCATCTGTTCGCTGGCATACATGAATATTACCACACGGCGATTTTCGCTCGCCGACAGGCTTTCGTCGTATTCATTGTAGCCCACACCTTCCACTTGCTTGAACTGAGAGGGAGATACGCCGCAATCCTGCAGATAATTCTCTACGGCATAGGCACGGTTCTTGGACACCTTCATGTTGGCTTCGTACGTACCGACCTTGTCCGTATGGCCTATGATGGCGATGTCCGTAGTTGTGTCTTCCTTCAGAATCTTGGCGAGGTCGCGCAAGGAAGCTTTCGCATCGTTGCTCAGCGTAGAGGAGTTGAAAGCAAACAGAATACCGGAGTCGAACGTCACCTTGACGGCATCCAGATTATTGGCATCTTTCACCATTTCCACCTGTGCGCCTTCAATCTTGGCGGCTTCGGCAGCCTTTTTATCCATCTTATGACCGATAGCCACACCTGCGCCCGTACCTACCGCTGCGCCTACTGCCGCACCGATAGCAGCGCCTTTACCCTTGCCGAACAGTCCGCCGATAATAGCTCCTGCCGCAGCACCCGAGCCACCGCCGATAATGCCACCTTTCGTCGTATTGTTCATTGTACCGCAACTACCCAGTAGTATGGCGCCGCTCAGCAGAAATGCTGTCATTTTCATCTTTTTCATACCTTTTATTTTTTAATTGGTTCAAGTTTTACTAATGCAAATTTATGTATATAATACATTTGTTGGCATTAAAAAGTTTACCATTGCAGTTTTTTTAGAGAATTTTCCTTTTAATAAAGAGAAAACGGCCGGACTTATACGTTACTTGTAATTCAGGAAGTTTTCCTGCACCAGCTTTCCTGCCTGCCATACGGCGCGTATGTTCAGTTCCTTGTCCATGATGAGGATGTCGGCGTCCTTGTCCTTTTGCAGGGAGCCTTTGCGGTCGTACACGCCCATGATGCGTGCCGGGGTTTCGGAAGCCATGCGCAGGGCGTCGCCCAACGGGATACCCGCCTTGACCATAGTACGCACCAACACGTCCATGGTGGCGATACTGCCTGCCAATGAGGAGCGGTCGGCAAGCTTGCACACACCGTCTTCGATGATGTAGCGCGGGTTGTTGATTTCCTTGCCTTCGGTGGCGGCGCAGGAGAGGGCGTCCGTTACAAGGCAGGTGTGCTCTACGCCTTTCAGTTTGTATGCCAGTTTCAGGATGGTGGACGGCAGGTGGATGCCGTCGGCAATGAGTTCGATGGTCATGCCGTCGGTCAGGTAGACACTTTCCACAGTGCCTTCGTACTTGTACTCGCGGCGTTTGTGGAAGCCGGGCATGGCGTTGTAGAAGTGGGCGGCATGGGTAAATCCGGCTTCGTAGGCGGCACGGATGCCGTCGTATTCGGCTTCGGTGTGCGATACGGCTGCCAGTATGCCTTTTTCGCGCAGGTAGCTTGCAAACTCCAGTGCTCCGGGCAGTTCGGGAGAGGCGTCCCAGCGGCGGATGCAACGGGTGCTTTCCACCAACTCGCGGTATTCCTGTCCGTCAATCTCCTTCACCTGGTCGGCAAACTGTTCGCCTGCCATTTTCTTGTTGAGATAGGGACCTTCGATGTGCAATCCCAGTACGGGGCTGTCGGGCTCTGCCATAAGCTGCTCGCACACTTGGGCTGCCTGGTGCAGCTTTTCGAACGGAGATGAGGAAATGGTAGGGTAGAAACTCGTAGCGCCATGACCGAGGTGTGCATTGATGATGCTGCGAAACGCTTCTTCGGTACATTCGGTGAAGTCGTGGCCGCCACCGCCATGCGCGTGCATACACACGAAGCCGGGCACGATATACATGCCTTTGGCATCGATGAGGCGTGCGCCGATGAGGGCGAGGTCACAGTTGGTCACTTCGAGTATTTTTCCGTCGCGCATCAGGACGGAACCTTCATTCAGCCAGCCTTGCGGGGTGAATATGCGTCCGTTGATAATTTGAGTAAGCATTTTTAGATTTATGATTTAAGATTTATGAATTATAATCCCAGTGTTGTGATTTTGAATTTATCGAAGGCCAAAATTAAGCATTATAAATTAAAAATCCTATATGCGGGATTTTTTAATCATCTTCTTCTCCGTCTTCGGTGGCGGCGTTGTTTCTGCCGGTATTTGCGTATCTTGCCGTATACCAGCCAGACGAACAATACCCCGAATACGGAGAATATCAGCAGTACGATGCCCGTGTTGAGGTTGTCGCCTTTCACACGGCTCCACATTTCGAGTACGAGTTCGGTGCGGTTGCCGAAGTCGCGTATCATGGCGCAGCGTTCCACCACTTTTCTGTCGGGATATTGCACGGGGTTTATTTGCAGGCTGTCCGCACCCACACCTTCACCGAAGAAATAGCTGAGGTCGGAACGTGTCGCGATGGCGGTGTCCCGTTTGGCTTCCATGATTTCGGGGGTGGCAACGGCGCTGACGTAGCCTATGGCATCCATATTGCGCAGGGCGATGTCGGGTCGGCAGAGGTAGTTGATGAAGTAAGCGGCAGCTTTGGGATTGCCTGCATATTTGGGGATTACCCAGCCGTCGTACCAGATGTTGCTGCCTTCGCGCGGCACTTCGTAGGCAAGGTCCACGCCCACGGCACGGGCTTCTTCGATGGCCCATACGGCGTCGCCGCTCCAGGTGAGGTTGAGCCAGGTCTTGTTCTTGGTCATCATCTCCTTGCCAAAGTCGGCTTCCCAGCCTGCGATGTTGGGCTTCATGGCTTTCAGATACTTCTCGGCAAGGGCTATGGCTTCGGGAGAGTTATCGTTCATCAGTTGCTCCACGGTGACGGTGCTGTCGGCAAGCTGTCGGGCATGGGCGTAGATGATGGCGGTTCCGTAGGCATCGCGGTAACTGTCTTTCATCAGGATTTTGCCTTTGTTCCTGGGGTTCCAGAGGCAGTGCCAACTGCCGGCTTCGTCGGGGGTGATGAAGTTGCGGTTGTAGAGGATGCCGGCTGTGCCCCACATATAGGGTACGGCATAGTCGGTGGTGGTGCGTCCCGGCTGGCTGGTCTTGTTCAGTTCCCGGCGGATGTAGGGGGAGATGTTGGGCAGATAGTCCGGGGTCTTGCCGAAGTTGCGGTCGATGGGCAGGAGAAGGTCTTTCTTCAGCATCCGCTCGATGATGTACTCCGAGGGGCATACCACATCGAAATCCTCGTGGCCGCGCTCTATCTTGGTGAGCATGATTTCGTTGATGTCGAACACCTGGTAGATGAGGCGGATGTCCTCGCCCGTCTGCTGCTTGTACCAGGCGGGAAATTCGGCCAGTACATCTTCGTCGATGTAGTCGGCCCAGTTGTAGACTTTCAGTACGTGGTTGCGCTCTTCGCCCGAATCCTTGCACGAGACGGCTGCGAGGACGAGGCAAAGGAGAAGGAATATGTCTGTTAATCTTTTCATTTTTTATTCAGCAGGTTTATCTTGACTATGCTTTCGTTTTTCGGCTTACGGGATGAATCTCTCCGTGCTGCGGGACGAATACTCTTATCTTGCGAGACGCAGGCGGACTTATTTCTTCCGTGCATGTTCCGCACGCTTGTTGATGACAATCAGCAGCACCAGCACCGTAATGAAAATAAGGGTGGACAGAGGACGCAGCTCCGGTGTCAGTCCGCCTTTACGCGCATCGGCGTAGATATAGGTGGAGAGCGTTTCCAGTCCTTCGTTTCCAATGGTGAATATAGTTACTGCGAAGTCGTCGATAGAGAGCGTAAAGGCAAGGATGAAACCGCTGATCATGCCCGGAAGTATCTCTGGCAGAATTACCTTGCGCAATGCCTGAAAGGGAGTGGCGCCAAGGTCGAGGGCGGCTTCGTACACGTTCTGGTTCATCTTCTTCAGGCGGGGCATTACGCTCAGCACTACGTAAGGGGTGCAGAATGTGATGTGTGCCAGTACCACGGTTGTGAATCCCTGCGAGATACCGCAACTGACGAACAGCAGGAACAGCGACACGCCCGTAATGATGTCCGCATTCATCATCGGAATGGCATTGGCGAAGTTCATTACCCGGCGCGTGCGTGTGCGCAGGTTGAAGATGCCGATGGCCGCGATGCTGCCCAACGCCGTACTGGCGGTGGCTGCTAACATGGCAATGGCAAATGTGTTCCAGATGGCGCTCGTCAGCGAGTGGTGCATGCCGCCTGTGAAGAGGGAGCTGTACAGCTTGGTGGAGAATCCCGTCCAGTTGCCCAACACTTTGGCTTCGGTGAAAGAGAATACCATGATGATAAGGATAGGCGAGTACAGCAGCGCAAGCAGCAGCCACAGATACCCTTTGGCAAGAATACGCGTCATCATATCACACCTCCGCTTTCATTGGATGCGCCGTCCTCTTCGTTCGTAAAGAGGATGGTGACGCCTATCAGCAACAGCATGATGAGCGACAGGGCTGCACCGTAGTTCCACATTCCGTTGTATATGTTCTCCTGCACGGTTGTTCCGAAGAGTTTGATGTTGTTCATCGTCAGCAGTTCGGCTATGGCAAAGGTGCTTACCGTAGGCATGAACACCATTACGATGCCGCTCATGATGCCCGGCATGGAGAGGGGCAGGATTACTTTGCCGAATACCTGCAAGGGGTTGGCTCCGAGGTCTTGGGCGGCTTCTATGAGGCTGCGGTCCATTTTCTGCAGAGTGTTGTAGATGGGGTATATCATGAACGGCAGGAAGTTGTAGACCATGCCGAACACGAGTGCGCCTTCGCCCAAAGGCAGGTTCAGAAAGTCGAACAGCGCCACTGTGGCGAGTGTGCGTATCAGTATGTTCACCCACATGGGCAGGATGAACAGCACCACCATGGTCTGCGAAGTGTTGAACTGCTTCTGGCTGAGGATGTATGCCGCCGGATAACCCAGCAACAGGCAGGTCAGCGTGGTGATGAGAGCGATGCCGATGGAGTAGATGAAGGTGTTCATCGCCTCCGGGTGCATCATGAACTTGCGGAAGTTGGCAAAGGTGAAAGCTCCGTCGGCATCCGTAAAGGCGTACAGCACAATCAGCAGTAGCGGCACTATCGCAAATATCAGCAGGAACAGTGCGTAGGGCAGTGTCCAGTTGCGTCGCCGCAGGAAGAAATGGGATAACTTATCAAGCATTACTCTATTATATCTTATATCAAGCGCTACTCTATTTAATCAAGTATTGCTTTATTATATTAGGATTATGGACGGTAAGATGACGGGATGATATCTTATCGTTTTATCACTCTGATGTTTTCGGGCGCTATCCGTATGCCCACGCGGTCTCCGTCGTCCCAAACGTCGTTGGTGTCTACGAAAATGTCCTCATCCCAGTCGGTAAACACGGTGAGGTGATAATGGTTTCCTTTGTAGAGGATGAATTTCACTTCGCCCGTCAGTCGTCCGTCTTCTTCGTTATCCTCCAGGATGACGTTTTGGAAGTCCACTTCCACCGTTACGGGCGTTTCGGGACCGATGTCTTGCACCGGACTGCATTCGAAGCTGCAACCCAGGAATTCCACGTGCGTTTCGTCCAGGAGCTTGCCCTCGAAAGTGTTGCAGGTGCGTTCTTTCTTCATTACGTGGATGTCGAAAGGTTTTACCAGCAGACCCACTTCGCGGCCTGCCTCGAAGCAGTGGTAATCCTGCACCATCAGCTCGTAGCCCTCGCGGGTCTGTACCAGCATTTCGTAGTGCACGCCTTTGAAGATGGAGCTTGTTACGGTTCCCGTCAGTTGCGCTGCATCCGAGGGTTCGAAGATGTAGATGTCCTCCGGACGGATTACGACGTCCACCTGTGTACGGTCGCCGAAACCGGTATCCACGCAGTCGAACTCGTGTTTGCAGAAGCGGACGAGCCGGTCGTGCACCATGACACCGTTCAGTATGTTGCTCTCGCCGATGAAGTCGGCTACGAAAGAGTTGATAGGCTCGTTGTAGATGTCTGTCGGAGTGCCGATTTGCTGTATCCTGCCTTCGCTCATCACGACGATGGTGTCGCTCAGGGTGAGGGCTTCTTCCTGGTCGTGGGTGACGTATATGAAGGTGATGCCCAGCTTCTGGTGCATCTCTTTGAGTTCCATCTGCATGTCCTTGCGCATTTTCAGGTCGAGGGCGGCAAGGGGCTCGTCGAGGAGCAGCACTTCGGGTTCGTTGACGATGGCACGGGCTATGGCAACGCGCTGTTGCTGTCCGCCGGAAAGGGAGTCTACATCGCGGTCTTCATAGTCGGTCATGCCCACCATGCGGAGTGCCTGCTTCACTTTCTTTTCGATAGTGGCGGCGGGGAGTTTCTTCAGCTTGAGGCCGAAAGCAATATTATTGAATACGTTGAGGTGGGGAAACAGGGCGTACTTCTGGAATACCGTATTCACCGGGCGGCGGTGGGGTGGTGTCTGCGTGATGTCTTTTCCTGCAATGGTAATCACTCCTTCCGAAGCTGTCTGGAAGCCCGCAATCAGACGCAGCAATGTCGTCTTTCCGCAACCGGACGGTCCCAATATCGTTACAAACTCGCCCTTGCGGACAGACAAATTCACATCATTCAGTACGGCTTTGTCTCCGAAAAATTTCGATACGTGCTCTACACCGATGATGCAGTCGGACTTTTGCATAAGCGTTTCTTACTTTATCCAAACTAATTAAACAAATCTCTGCCTGATATAGTCAGTCATAAAAAAAAGTGGCGCAAAGGTACATATTTTCTTGAAAACTTTAGAGTTTGTTTAAAAATTGTTCAGCATTCTTTTGCGAGTTCTTTGGAGGCGGATGTTTCCTCTTTTTATTCGCCACACACCCGCTTTGTTCTCATAAAACGCCTCCAAAGAACTCGCAAAAGAAATGGAAGGAAATACTTGGGAAAAGAAAAATCGAACAACCCAAAACAGGGTTATGAGTTATAAATTGCGGGTAATTGACCGATACTCGCAAATAAGTCCTAACTTTGCAGTCCGTAACATTAAAGTCTTCGTAAGAAATGGAAAAGAAAACAGTACTCATCACAGGTGCTTCTTCGGGTATAGGAGAGGGCTGTGCACGTAAGTTTGCCATGAATGGTTACCGCCTGATTCTCAACGGACGGAATGTAGAGAAGCTGACTGCCGTAAAACGCGAACTGGAAACGGAATATCGCGCGGATGTCTGTCTGCTGCCTTTCGACGTACGCGACCGCGGGGCTGCGCAAGCGGCTCTTGACTCGCTTCCCGAAGAATGGAAAGCGATAGATATCCTCATAAATAATGCCGGACTGGTAATCGGCGTAGACAAGGAACACGAAGGCAATCCGGACGAATGGGACATCGTGCTTGATACCAATATCAAAGCATTGCTTGCCATGACCCGTCTGGTGGTTCCCGGAATGGTGGAACGCGGACGCGGCCATGTCATCAATATGGGTTCCATTGCAGGCGATTATGCCTATCCGGGCGATAGTGTGTATTGTGCCAGCAAGGCTGCCGTAAAGGCGTTGTCAGACGGCTTGCGCATCGACCTTGTGGATACTCCCGTACGGGTGACCAACATCAAGCCCGGTTTGGTGGAGACGAATTTTTCCGTAGTGCGTTTCCGTGGCGACAAGGCGGCTGCCGATAATGTGTACAAGGGCATCCGTCCGCTTACAGGCGACGACATTGCCGAAGTGGTGTACTTTGCCGCTGCCGTACCCGAGCATATACAAGTGGCTGAGGTGCTGGTAATGCCTACCAATCAGGCTACGGGTACAATCGTCAGCCGGAAATAAGCACTTTTCCGTAACAACAGAATCTAAGAGAATAAGAGTAAACTCTGCCAATCATGACTAATAAGTACGAAGAACGCCTGGGCACGGAGCGTATGCTGCCTTTGGTTTTCAAGATGGCGCTGCCTGCGGTGGCAGCACAGTTTGTCAATCTGCTTTACAGCATTGTAGACCGTATTTACATCGGACACATACCGGGCATCGGAACCGATGCGCTGGCGGGAGTGGGAGTGACCATCTCGCTCGTTGTGCTGATTTCTTCTTTCTCCGCCATTGTGGGTGGTGGCGGTGCTCCGTTGGCTGCCATTGCCCTCGGACAGGGCAACCGTCGCCGTGCCGGAAAGATACTTGGCAATGGCTTTACTCTGTTGATTCTTTTCACTTTGCTCACTTCGTTCATAGCCTATACCTTTATGGAGCCTATCCTGCTTTTTACGGGTGCTTCGGAGCATACGCTGGGCTATGCGGAAGACTATCTTTCCATTTATCTGTTGGGGACGCTGTTTGTGGAAGTGTCTACCGGACTGAATGCTTTCATCAATGCACAGGGGCGCCCTGCGGTTGCCATGTGTTCGGTGTTGATAGGGGCTTTGTTGAATATTATTCTTGATCCTATATTCATATTCTGGTTGGATATGGGAGTGAAAGGCGCTGCGTTGGCTACGGTGCTGTCGCAGGCTTGCAGTGCGGTGTGGGTGCTGTCCTTCCTATTCTCACGGCGCGCTTCCCTGCCTTTGGAAAGGCGGTATATGAAGCTGGAAAAGAGTATCGTGCTCTCCATGTTGGCGCTCGGCGTATCGCCTTTTATCATGGCGAGTACGGAAAGCCTGGTGGGGTTTGTGCTCAACAGCAGTCTGAAAGAATTCGGAGATATCTATGTCAGTGCGCTTACCGTCCTGCAAACGTCTATGCAGTTTGCCAGCGTGCCGCTGACGGGGTTTGCGCAGGGGGTTGTTCCGGTGGCAAGCTATAACTACGGGCATGGCGACAAGCAGCGTGTGAAGGAGTGCTTCCGGATTGCGCTGATTACAATGTTTTCTTTCAATCTCGTCCTGATGCTGTTTATGATTTGCTTCCCTGCGATTGTGGCATCCGCCTTTACGAGCGATGCAAGGCTGATAGAAACTGTTCGCTGGACGATGCCTGTATTCTTGGGCGGTATGACGATTTTCGGTTTACAGCGTGCCTGTCAGAATATGTTCGTGGCGTTGGGGCAGGCCAGAATATCCATTTTCATAGCATTGCTGCGTAAGGTAATCCTGCTGATACCGTTGGCGTTGATACTGCCGCATTTTATGGGAGTAGCAGGTGTATATGCGGCAGAAGCCATATCCGATGCTACGGCTGCCATTTGCTGTACGCTGCTGTTTTTCTGGCAGTTCCCTAAAATACTGAGAAGAATAAAAAGTAAAAGCCTGTCTGAATAAGGTACGTTCTTATTATGGCATTCCGTCTCTTTTCGCTTTGTTGAGGATGCTTGCTTCCCTTATTTGTTCTCGTCATTCCCGGTTCGGATATGTTGAATTGCATACCTCTCTAATTTCAGAATCAATGATTCGGGTATAAATATCCGTAAATCATATACAATTCGGTTTGCGTAATCGTGGTAATTTTGCAATTGGAAAACAACCGGAAATATCAATAACTTCATACGGTAAATGGAATGACTATGAACAGGATTCTTTTAATTTCAGTATTCAGTATCTTAACTTTCAATATTATGGCACAGGAGAAAATAGTACAGACAGCCGGGCGTACCCGATTAGGAGAGTTCGCCCCTAAATTTGCGGAGCTCAACGACGATGTTCTTTTCGGAGAAGTGTGGAGCCGCACCGACAAGCTTGGTCTGCGCGACCGTAGTTTAGTAACCGTTACCTCACTTATCAGTCAGGGTATTACAGACAATTCGCTCATATTTCATCTGCAGTCGGCAAAGAAGAACGGCATTACCCGTACTGAGATTGCCGAAATCATTACCCACATCGGTTTTTATGCCGGTTGGCCGAAAGCATGGGCGGCGTTCAATCTGGCAAAAGACGTATGGGCGGAAGATGCCGTTGGTGAAGATGCTAAAGCCGCTTTCCAGCGCGGAATGATTTAACAAATATACGTAACGTATGATAGGCATAAGGAGATGCTCAGGTCACCCCATCGTGACAAATAAAAATATTCAAATCATAATAAAATGAAACAATTTATATTGGTAATTATGAGTTTACTAACTTTCAGTTGCTCATCGAAAGCACAAAAACAGACAACAGATACCGGTATGCAATCCGATAAGAAAATTCTCGTGGCCTATTTCTCCTGTACCGGAACTACGGAAAAAATTGCCGGTGCCATTGCTCAAGCAGTTAACGGTAAACTGTATCGGATTACTCCGGCTGTAGCCTACACTTCGGCAGACCTTAATTGGAATAACAAAGCAAGCCGTAGTTCGGTAGAAATGGCGGATGAAAATTCACGTCCTGCATTGGGTGGGGAAACACTCAATCTGAAAGATTACGACGTAGTATTCCTCGGTTATCCGATATGGTGGGATTTGTGTCCTCGTCCGGTCAATACATTTCTTGAGAAATATGACTTCTCCGGTAAGACCGTCATTCCATTTGCCACTTCCGGCGGCAGTTCTATTACAGGTAGCGTGAAACAGCTCAAGGCGCTATATCTTCAAATCGGATGGCAGGCAGGACGGCTATGCAATGGAGGTACAAAGCAAGCAGGGGATTGGGCAAAGCGGGTAATCCGTGTTAAATAGAATACCATACCATTGTAACTGCCCCGTATTTTCTTCTCATTTTCATGGAAAATAAGAATATTAATCTTGTTCCCACGAGTGTTTTCCCATGCCTTCAGATAAGGATGTTCTGATTAGTTTATCATTGGAACTGACCATTTGATTCTTGCAGGTAAATTCAGCTGTAAAATGAAATATGTTATTTCCGATATTGTCGAAGTCAATCAATTTTATAGGAGATACAGCTTTAAGACGATTGTAAAAACCACGACCGAGATCATCATTATTTAATTCTTTACGGATGTCTTTTAGGACTTAGAGATATTCTCCCTCATGTTTGGGATTCAATCTTTTGAACCGTTGTCTTTTTATTAGTTACCAAATCCTTTAAATTCACTTGTAGAATCTCAGCAATTTTTGATGTGATTTCCCTCCTTTTCCTTTTTCCTTTCCAGCCTTTCCCTCTTCCGCCACAGCTGGAAATGTTTCATCAGGGTATCTTCATTGACCGACTCTTCCATGTCATAATCGGCGATGAAGCGGATGAGAGAATGTTTGTACATGACACCGTGTTCAAATTTCTCATTGAGCATATACTCTATCATTTCCCGTCTCATCTGGCGTTTTATCTTTACGGAAAGCAAGTGGATACTTTCTCCGCTCAGGTAGTTGTAGGTACGCGGGTCTTTGCCGATGTCGGGCACGGGTAGGGCAAGAGTGAGGTTGCCGGTGTCGCGCCAGGAAATATTTTGAGGGCGGGGAGCAGTAAGTTCCAGTAAAATGTGATAAAGATTGGTTCGATGGCTTAACTTTATGGCGCCTTTACGGATGCAGTTGGCATAGCGGGCATACATGTAGCGGGCCAGATATGGCTCTACATTCACACAGATGGTCATCATTGGTAGTCAATGTTTTAATTTTTTAATAAAGATTTTTATGTTTGTAATCCTATGAAAGGAGTCCGAAACCGTATGCGGTTGAAGTTCATTCTGAGCGGTTCCGGCAAAACATTGAATGACAGCCGTTTGATGGCTTTCGATGATAGGTCGGTGTCCGATGGCTTGTTCCTCACCGAAGAATAGGGGCTTTCCCGCCGGGAAACCGCCCGTTCCTCACCGAGGAAAAAATAGCCTTTAATACTTCGGGTGCAAAAGTATGATAAATTAATAGTTTATATCATAATTATAAAAGATATATAATTGGCTATATATGTAATGAAACATTGTCTAATATTTGTTGTTGACCGAGGGTCGATAAACTAATTAGTATGTAAAAAATAAACAGAACTATGGACAAAAGTGAATTTTATGATTTTATGTTATCCGTAATTATGGATATGGAACGGCAGGGACGTTACAGTACTGCCCATGTATATCATTGTGCATTGAAGTCGGCGGTGAAGTATGGCGGACACTCCCTGCGCATTGAAGATTTGACTCCCGGCTGGTTGCAAAGCTATCAGGAGTATTTGTTGAAGCAATCATTGCTGTGGAACACGATTTCCACGTATATGCGTATGCTTCGTGCGGTGTACAACCGGGCGGTGGATATGGGATTGGCCCCCTATATTCCCCGGCAGTTCAAGAATGTGTTTACCGGGCGTTATGCCAATCATCAGAGGGCATTGAAGAAAGAGGAAATAAAACGGGTGTTGCTGGAAGATGTTGTGGAAGAGGAAGATAATCTGGCGTCTGAGAGTGAACTTGCTGTATCCCATACTTTGCGTAATCTTGGCTGGGCACGTGCTTGTCTGGAACTGATGCTGCGTTTTCACGGCATACCTTTCATCGATTTGGCAAACTTGCGTAAAATAGATTTGCGGAATGGCTATCTTACGATTCGTCGTCATAAAACGGGGATACCGCTTTCGATAGCCATTGATGAGGTAGCCATGAAACTTTTACGACGTTATGCCGACAATGATCCGTCTTCGCCTTATTTATTGAATATCCTGAACAGTAGTCTTTCCGGTAAAGAGGCTTACAAGGATTATCAACAAGCGTTGCGCATACTAAATTTACAGTTGTATAGACTCTCGCAAATCTGCCGATTGGGGAAGAGGCTATCTTCCTACACAGCGCGCCACACTTGGGCTTCCATCGCAAAATCTTGCGGAATATCTGTGGCAGTGATTTCAGAGGCATTAGGCCACGTCTCAATTTCTACTACGGAAAGTTACCTGAAGCAATTCGACAATGATGAAATCGAGAAAGCCAATAAGGTAATAATAAATTATATATTTAAGAAATAGCAAATAAAGCAAATAAACAAATTGTGGCTGATAATCAATACTATATAGTTTGGTTACTTCATAAGTAACGGATTTGTATCTGCCTGCAAATTTATACATAATACTTAAAAAAACAAATAAAATCTTATCTTTTTTCACTTTTTGCTATGTAAATTGAGAGATAACCCAAAACTCAGCTTTTATCTTTCTTAACTATGGAGATTTTGGTACATAGCACCCTATCACTTTTCTTAAACTGAAAAATGAACGGAAACAGTGTACACAACATCCCATTATGTACACATAAATAACTACATCTTTTGTGTTCTCACATGACAATATTAATATTATCATGTATTTTTCCGTTACTTATGAAGTAACAGTATATATTATATGATAAAATAAATAAAAATATTTACAGATAAAACATAAAAAGCAATGGGAATCTTTTATGAAATATAGTATACTACGGTAGCTAATATTGTACGGTTAATAGTATAGGAACTTCAAGACTGAGGATTGCAAATCGGATGTTACGTACTATGTTATGCGAGGTGAGGCTACAGAAGTTATAAAGATTAAAAACAGATAATAGAAAACTATGTGTACCGATAATGGTAGAAAGGTTGGATTTTCTATCCGTCATATATATGATTAAATAAAAATGTAATTAATAATTGAACAGATGAATCAAAAGGCATTTTGCAGCATGTTATTACTATTGTTACCCTTATTTTCATTAAAAGGTCAAGAAGCTTATATGGGGCAAATATTGATAACAGATCAGAGCTTTTCCCTTTCGGGTGAACAGCTACATATACAAATGGATATTAACTATGAGGGCTTGCAAATACCTTCGGACGAATTTCTTACGCTGACTCCATTCTTAGGGAAGGGAGAACACACTTTCAATTTTCCGTCTATTCTGATTAATAGTACGGATAAACCGATATATAAGCATACTCGTACACCACATAAAGCATCTGATATAAATAAAGAAAAGAGTTCTACTCCTTCGGTTATATTGAAAAATGGTCATAACTCATCTCGTCGTTTTACATATAAAGTCACTATTCCATTTAGAGAATGGATGGTGAGGGCATCTTTTGTATTACATACTGAAGAAAGTGGATGTAATGGAAAGAAATCGAAAAGTTATGATGAGATTGCTTCGGACATCATGTTCGACATAAAAGTTTCGGAATTAGAGAAAAATGTGGATGTGCGCTGTTTGTCATGGGTTAATTTTGTTACTGTTGCTTTGGAAAGTACCGATTTCTCTTTATCAACTATTGGCAACGGACGTATCACACCGGAGTGTTTGTTTATCCTTGCCAATAACTATACTCTGGGTTCTGCTGAATTCAACGATATTTACGATCTTGCTGCTCGTCTTTTTCCAGATTCTTCGGAGGCTGGTATTAATGCTGCTGCCGTAGCTTTGGGTAAACGTGATATACGCAAGACTCGCAAATATATTTCACGCTTTTCCACTTGTCAGACTGCTTTCAACAATATGGGAGTGCTTTGTATGCTCGAAGGTAATTATGAAAAAGCCGAGCTTTATTTGGAAATGGCTGTTGCAGCAGGAATAGAGCGTGCAAGCGAGGTTTTGGTGGAGTTAAGAAACAGGAGAAACCTATAGGATGAGGATTTATGGCTTCGAGGTATAAGAAATTTTTTAAGATTGCAGGTATATGTCTTATTTGCTGGCTGTATGCCTTGATATTCGCCTTTTTGGCTAATTCGTGTAGTGGCGAGGGCAAAGAAGCAGATTTATCCTATTTTGATGACTTTTTCGTGCGCACTGAATATGTAGAAACAGAATTAAACTAAAGGGAATAGAAAAGCCGGAAATGCCATAAAGGACAATGAGAAAAATGAATACTTAAAAAATAAAATCGTATGAGAATAAAAAGAATATTGTTATTACTTATAACAGTTTTTTCTGGTGGGATATATGCGGCAGAAGCATTTTCCGGTGATACGTTAAACTCCGATAAACTTTATCGGGACTCAACCTACAGACGTGTTATCAAGGAAGGCTCTTCTAGTCTGAATTGTTATTTTTCCTATCCACAAGGAGGCTGGCAGATACGGAGGGATTACGGAGATAATGCTTATGAACTTGAGAAACTAGATAAATTTATGCGTTCCTCGTTTGCTGATACATTAATTTATGTCCGTCGGATTACCCTGACCGGTTATTGTTCTATAGAGGGTAGTTATGCTGATAATGAAATACTTGCGTGTAACCGTGCCAATGATTTCAAAAACTACCTGAATTCTGAGTATGGATTATCAAGACGTTATCCGGTAACTGTAGATTATATAGGTGAGGATTGGGATAAGTTACGCAGTTTGGTAGATACTTCTACATTACCCGGACGTGAGGATATACTGACGATTATCGATAATACGGATATTTTTAAGGGACGAGAAAAGAAATTAATGGATTTGCAGAATGGAATACCCTATAATCGGATGATGACGGAACTTTTTCCTCTACTTCGGCGGGTTGAGATTGTAGTGGAGTACGATTTGCATCGTATCATTGAAGAACGTTTCCAATGTAAATTGACGGAAACGGAATTTCAGGAAATACTTGTCCGTGAACGTGCTGCGACTGTTGCCACTGAATTTCAGTTGGCAGAACCCCGGTGTAGGGAAGAGGAAAAACAATTTCGTAACGAGGAAGTTGAGAGTTTGGAAGAACGGGATTTCCGTGAAAAACAAACAGCCGAACGTACTGCCGGACATCGGATGAAACGGGAAACACGTAAATTGCACAATAGGTTGATGCCATTATTTGCTGTAAAAACAAATGTGTACATCTGGGCGGGTATGACACCCGATTTTGATTATACCGCTTTTACTCCTAATTTGTCTGTAGAGCTATTCTTTGGACATCGGTGGTCGGCTGTGGCTTCTGCAGCTTATGCAAACTGGAATTATGATGGTGACAAATCCCATTGGGGGGTATCGGCCTATAGTTTCGAACCCCGTTTTTGGGTGAATGCCAACAGGATGTACCACTTCTTTTATGTAGGTGCTTACGGACAATTGGGTGATTTTGATAACCGTAGCACCGACAATCATCGTATGACCGAAGGTACTGCAAATTGTACAGGTACTTATTGGGAAGGGGGATTGTCGGCAGGATGTTATTTTCTGTTTAATGCCCATTGGGGTGTGGAAATTGGGTTACGTGGCGGATACCGCGTTTCGGATGTCAATACATACGATGTGGAAATACCGTATAATTATTTTAACCGTCATTTCAAAGAGAAACATTTTGGAGTGATGGGAGTGGATATCAGTATCAGTTATCGGTTCGGCAGCCAGAAGTAAATAGTAAGAAAGGATTTTGGCAATGAAAGCACTGGTTTTCGGTTGGTTGATTATTACAATAGCCACTCGTTCGGCATGTACGGAAAGAGCGCTGGACTATCGCGGTGATGATGGGATGGTTGTAATTACACCTGATTGGAGCTCTTTTGCCAGTCCGTCTTCTGCCTGTTACCGCTTTTATAGGGCGGATGACGGAAAGAAAGTCAATTACGGTACGGATATGTTTGCTTCTGCCGAATATTTTTCGGTGGTACTTCCTGTGGGTGACTATCATTTGCTTGCGTACAATACAAATACGAATGATGTTACTTTTACTGGATTGGAAGAGAGGCGTTTGGCTGAGGTTTGCCTTATTCCAGGCATGCAGCCGGGTAATATATATAGTTGGCATGTGGACAATGTGGATATCCCATTGCAGGGTACGGTGCGATATACGCCTGTTCCACGCAGGCTGGTAAAACAGATGTGGCTGCATTTTCAGGTGACAGGTATGGAAGAGGCTACAATACTGAACGGGAAATTGAATGGAGTTTATCCTTCTGTCTTTCTGCTTTCCGGAGCACCTTCGGAGCAAAGTATATCCGCTGCTCCTGTAACTAATGCGGAGTTTACTGTGGCACTGACACGAGGGAAAACCAGAGAAACGGAGCTTGTCTATATGGCTTCGGCTGAGATACGCTTGCTGGGATTGCTTTCTCCGGAATACGGAATCAGTTATGACAGCCGCTTGTATTTGCAGGTGCATAATTCTTCGGGAAAGACATATGATACATCTGTGAATATGAACAGGATATTGACGGATATCATCAATCTTTATGCGGGTGAACTTCCGGTGGATGAGACGATAGAAGTCAATATCAATGTGAATCTGTTGGATATGGTTCTTTCCGCCGTAGTAGAAAGCTGGACGGAAGGGAGCGGTGAAGGCTATATAGGGACTCATAAATGAAGGGTATTTGAATAAGAAGGAGGAGAGGGTTATGAGTTGGATTTGCAAGACTGTTTTGGGAATGTTTATATGTCTGTTGTTTTGTATGTGTGCCGGGCAGGAGGATTTGTTGCCGGACGGAATTATAAGACTGGGAATCGGGACGGAAATCCGTGGGAAAACTTCAACCCGAGTTTCGGTGAACGATCTTGCTGGATTGGTTGCGGTAGGTAATAACATAGGGGTGTATGGGGTAGTTACAGAATGTGCGGATGCACTGCATGAAATGCTGGTAACCGAATGGAACGGTACTCCTTTGATGAATAACGTACGCACTTCAGGGATAGACGCAAGGACAGGTATGCTTTTCTGGGATGGTAACTATACCTATCCGTTGGAAGAGAATAGATTGGTGAAATTTTGTGTGTATCATCCTTATGCATCTATAGGTACAGATACGGGCAATTGTATGGAAGTGGTTGCCGGCAAATCACCGGTTTTGCATTTTAGGCTAACCGGTACAGAAGATGTGATGTGGGTACATCCGGTTATAGGTTCACGCAGGTATAATCCTTCCGTATTGCTTTTTGAACATAAACTGACGCAACTCCGCTTCCGTCTTATTGACGATGAAGGAGAGTTTACCGGAGTAAATATCACAGAATTGGTATTCAATGAGGTGAATACCAATTCTACATTGAATCTGGAAACCGGAGAGCTGGGTGAATGGCTTGCTTCGCCGGATGCGGTATCGTTTCCATTAAAATCGCCGGTCGGTATAAGTGGAACGACGGATATGCCGCAAATACTGGCCGGTGAGGTGATGCTGCAACCGGGGCAGCCTGTGTTTCGGTTGACGCTGAAAACGGACAGCAGGGGAGATTATCCAGATATAGAAATACGTCCGTCGGGTGGGGAAACGTTTTTTAGCGCAGGACGCTCTTATATGGTAACACTTAAATTTCAAAATCGCACTGCAATGGCGTTTTCGGCAAAGGTGACGCCGTGGGTAATGGACGGATATGGAGAAGGAATGGTAGAATAGGTTTTTATTATTAATATTCATTTAACAAAGAAAGTTATGAAAAAAAGTATGTTTTCACTTCTTGCTGTAATAGTTATGGCAGGTTGTACACAGAGTGATGTAATTGAGTTGGTTTCAAATGAAAATGTGGAAATCAAACTGAGTTCTTCTGCCATAGCGGCAGAAACAATGACACGTGCGCCATACGAGGGTACGATAGGTACGAATGGTTCGCTGCCTGCAAGGGTACTGGTTTCTACAGCATCTGCGGACTATACTGCGAACGGATTGTATGCGAATGATAGAATGGACTTTACGGACAATGGTATTACTGCAGTTGGTTTCGACACGCCTAAATATTATCCGGTGAATAACACTGCGTTGTATATTTGTGGCCTGTATCCTTTTGCAGGTTGGGACAATCCTGCTAACAATGAATGTAAGTTTACATTCAATGGCAGTCAAGATGTTATGGCTGCTGCCCAAGTATCTTCGACGAAAGATGATTCCAAGGACGGCGATTATCCTCAACTTGAGTTTAAGCATTTACTCACGCAATTAGTGATTATGGCGGTTGCCGAGGATGATGCGGCTATTGAAAAATGGGGACAGTTAACGGATATTACATTGACGAAAGTCGGAACAAGTAATCCGTCCAGTGCTGTAACGGTGACTCTGTCGACCGGAACGGCTGATGAGAGTACGGCATTTGCCACACCATTAAGCAACGGCATGTCTTTTTGGGTAGTAGGAGCAAATCCGGAAACAGCGTTTGCTACACAAGCGAAAGACCTTACAACCGACGGTGAAGAAGTGGCTTATTCAATGGTTGCTCCTTTGGAAAACGCGACCGGTACGGCAGATTATACATTGGCTGTAAAAACGGAGAACTCCGGTACTACACCTGTCCGCGTTACTGTTAATCTGAAGCAAAGTGCCAACCAAGCATCGTATACAGCATCGACACAGGGTAAGAAGTTCATCGTTACTTTGACATTTAAAGCTACAGAAATAAAGGCGACAGCTACGGTGGAAGATTGGGAAGAAGATGGCGGAAGCAGTGAAGAAATACAATAATTAATCAGAGATACAATTGCTCATGAAATGGAATAAATGGGTTTTATATGGCAGCAGTGTTTTGCTGTCGGTGGTCGCAGCTTGTTCTGCAGATGTACCGCAGACAATGGTGCAGGATGACGGCAGGGTGGAAATACGTGTGAGTAGCGGTATTTTCTCTTCGGTGGAACCGGCTACGAGGGCGGTGCTGGACGGAATGATTAATTCCGGCTTCAATACCGATTTGGATGTGGCGTTTGCGCGTGCGGATGCTGATGGCAATGGTGATTACACAGTCTATAAGGATGATGCTTTGGCAGGGACAGTGACCTCTTCTTCGCAGGAGCTTGCATTTGCTCCGGCAGAGTATTATTCGGCGAATGGAAATAAAACCAAACTGATAGGTTGGTATCCGAGACGTAACAATGTGTCTTTTACACAAGCAAGTGGGGTAGTGAATTTCGGTACGATTGACGGCAGGACGGATATAATGGTTACTTCATTGAAAGAAGGAAAAAAAGATTCGAAAATACAGTCGTTGGTTTTCAGTCACTTGCTTACTCAAATCAGTGTAAGGGTTTACGCTTCTGATGCGGATACGAAGAGTTTGTGGGGTAAGGTACGGTCAATCAAGATTACCGGAAAGAAACAGGCATGTGTGATTACGCTACCGGCTGCGACATCGGTTGACGGAACGGGTATAGCCGGTTCTTCTTTTACCGGTTCGGAAGATTTGGACTTGGTTGCAGCAGAGCCGATAACTCCTTCTAATGTAATTTCCTATCCGTTGGAAATGGGTGTGGGAGCCGCTGATGATGCCGTTATGGCAGGGTATGCCATGTTTGCACCACAGACGTCTGGGAGTATTGAACTGCAGATTGATTTGGAAACGGGAGGATTGCAAAAACCTGAGATTACCGTCCCTGTCGGCGGGGCTTTCAAAACGGAACTTCGTATGCCATTACTTTAAAGTTTACATCGGCCGAGATAACTCCTACGATATCTGTTACCGATTGGGTAACCGGAGATGCAATTGAGGAAGTTGAGATATAATGAAATAATCTTTTGGGATTATGAACTGTAAAGGGATGATAAAATACTTGTCGGTGGCTCTGTTACTTTGTTCATGTACGGAGAATGAGCTACAGTTGAGGGAACGTGAGCAGCAGTTTGTCATACGCTTCTCCACAGCGAATGTCTGTACGGAGGTAGTTACCCGAACGGCCTCTCCGTTGACCGGTGGTACTATGCTGCGTATCCTCGCTTTCCGGCGTATAGGTGAGTCTCCCGATTTGTCAATGGATAGATATATGGGGGAGGGAACGTACAGAGCCATAAACGGCAGTGGTGTGTTGGAACCTGTCAGTTCTTTACTGCTACGTACGGGAACTTACGATTTTTATGCTCTGACCCCGGATTTGGCTGTTGCCAATGTCGACCATGAAGGAGATGGCGCAAAGTGTGCCGTTGCAGTGGAACATGGGATGGATTATGCTACTTCACTGACCGCAGGGCAAACGGTCAGTGAGGCAAGTCCGACCGTTGTTCTCAATGATTTAGGCAGGCATTGTACGAAGCTTATATTCGAATTGATGCCGAAAGCCGGTAATATAAGATCGGTCGATATTGCATCTGCCGGGCTTACCAATATGACACGTGCACCTGTATCGGCAATACTGAATACAGCCTTGCCTATTATGGGAGTCTCTAAGAGTGAGGAACTTACAATAGAAGGTAGTGAGTTTTCCGTACCGGATGACGATTTGAATACTTCTGCTTTTGCAGTGGTACTGCCACGTGAAGCGGGTAAGTTTAAATTCAAGATGAATGTGGCATTCAATGAAAGAGAATTGGCGGAGTTTGTTGCGGATATGCCGGAAACGTTGGCCTTTACGGCTGGTACGCAATACACATTTACATTGAAGATGAAAGGCGGTTCTGTGGAACTTATTCTGACAGTGCTTCCTTGGAATGACAGTGTGATGCAAGAACAGGATGATATAGGTGCATTTGCTCCGACACCTATTCTTATTCATGTCGGTACATGGGAGGATGTGGAGATACCTGGAAATACCGGCGCCGGCAATACAACCGTTGGAGTAGGAAAATGGGTGGCAAATCCGGAGGTGGATGCTGAAATCGGTGCGTTCGGATTGACTGAGGTAGGCGGTGAGGGGGTGCCTTGGACTTCGGAAGAGAACGTTCCGGGCGAAACTGGTGGCAGTAAAACAGACCCGGATCCGGATGCGGTATAGAAACAAGAAATATGAAAAAATATAAGTATGAAAGTAACAATTTTTTTTTGGCTTTGGATACTATCCGTTTGTTGTGTCTTCTCTTGTACGGACGAAGACCAAGGATTGGATAATATTATTTCGGATGTTGCGATAGCGCCTGTGAAACTTTCGCTGGGTATGACACCTATGCAGGAAAACGGAAGTATGACCCGTGTTTGCGGTGAAAATTCTTTGGATTTGGTGTTGGGTGAGGAAATGGGAAAGGTAGCGGATAGTGCAGAAACTCGTGCAGAAACGTTGACTGACGCGCAAGAAAATGTGGTGAATGATATTTGTGTATTCCAGTTTGCCAACTCTGATGGTAAGTTGAAATATAGTGAATATATTCAATTGACAAGTTCAAAATTAACGGCGGATATTTCATTGGCTGCAGGAGTAGGCGTGTGTACGGTGTATGTATTGGCAAATGTAGGCGAACTGACTAAGGATGTGGCAAGCGGAAGTACATTGGCGAACTTCAAGAATTTGGCTGCCGAAGTATCTTCAGGTAAAGGTTCAGGGCAAAACTTGCCAATGTGCGGCTATAAAACCAATTTTGATTCGGAAACGGATAATGCATCTCTTTCGGTTACCTTGTCCCGTTCGGTTGCTAAAGTAAGTTTAAACCTGACGACCCCGAATACGGGTGATGTCTTCAGTGTAACGTCTATTAAATTGGTGAATGTGGCAAAGAAACTTTATTATGCAAAGTCGTCTACAACAGCTCCGGTTGCTGCGGATCTCACTACTTATGCAAGCGACAATTCCAAATCCATAGTCTGGTATATTCCTGAAAACAAGGCAGGAAGTAATGCCGTGACCGACTGGAAAGACCGTTATGAGGAAAATGCACCAGCTACCGCCACACACATTCTGATAGAGGGACGCTATACACCGAGAGGTGGTACAATCCGTGATGTGGCTTATACTATTTATTTGGGGGCAGGCGATAAAGCCGGTGATTTTAATGTGGTACGCAATACGAAATATAGTGTGAATGCTGCCATAAAAGGTACGAATATGAACGACGGTCGTGTATTGCTTGGCAGGGATTTAAGTGCTGCCGGAACGCAAACTGCCAATTGCTATGTTGTGAAGACCACAGACAGTAATAAATGGTATCGTTTTAAGGCTACTATACGCGGCAATGGTGCGGAAACTCCGGCACAAATTTCTTATACAGGAGCAGTAATACCCGCAAAGGATAAGATTGCGCCCACCAACGCTGCTCTTGTGTGGGAGACCCGTGAGGGTGGAACGAAATCTACATTGGAGTTTATAAGCTATTCCAAAAATGGGTATATTGTGTTTAAATTAGGTAGTGCCTCTGAAGGTAATGCGGTGGTTGCTGCTAGAAACGGTACAACAATTCTTTGGAGCTGGCATATATGGACTACGGCAGCATTTGACAGGGACGGCATTAAGGTACAAACATACGAAACGCGACCTCGTAATGGAGTTGCCGGTTATGTCGATATAACTAAGCGGCAATTTAAGATGATGGATCGCCATTTGGGGGCAGCCAGTGGAGCGGCTACAAAGATTGAGGCAGAAGCTATAAAGACATATGGTTTGTATTTTCAATTTGGACGTAAAGATCCGTTTCCTGCGGCCGGAGTGATGACGAGGACGAATGATGCGGATATTATTCCGGCTTATGATGTAAATGGAAATAAGATTTTAAAGAATACTAATCAGACGAAGAATAGTACAATAACAACAGGAGTTGATCCTATTGCTGTGAAAGCTCAACTGGCTTATGCAGTACAGACTCCTTTAATGTTTATAATAAGAGATGATGGAGATAGGGCCGTAAGCTATAATGGCGATGGTACAAACCCCTCTTATAACTGGATTTTTGCGGCGCATTCGCAAACAACACCTTGGAAAGCATCTAATAAGTTGTGGGGAAGTGGATTACAGAATGAAACTACCAGTTCGATATTGGGAACTATTGTGGATGTGAAGAAAACTATTTATGATCCGTGTCCTTTTGGTTATCACATGCCGCCGCATGATGTATGGACTAATTTTACGACTGGTACGACCGCTTATAATACGAGTACTGTGGCTGAATACAATGTAGTTGCGGCGGATAAATATAATCAAAGTATTGATGCTATTGGTTTCATGGATGCAGGATTTGGTGTATGGGGGCGTCGTTTTTTTACTATTGGGGAGGAAGAAACTACGGATATGGATGGTGTAAGCAATGTAGCATTCTACCCAGCTGCCGGTGCTCGAGACGGGTATGACGGTCTCATCAATGCCGTTGGATGGGGGTGTTCCGCTTGGTCAGCCGCCCCATACGCTGCCACGTCACAGGTCGGGGGCTTTTTGATTACACGTCCGCATTGGGTGTTTGCGGTAGGTAACGCCGTCCGATCAAGTGCGTTCCCTGTGCGTTGTATTCGAAATTGATTTTGTATAGAATACCAGAAAATGTTTAGGAAGATTTTTTCTTACTTACATTTTCCGGTTTTTGGCGTCGGATGAGGATGTGAATCACTGTCCGAATTATTGTTTGTTTGCAAGTTCTCCTTTCCGAGTGTGGAAAGGAGAACTTATTTTTACCGTAACTTAAGACATAAAATTTCGGATAAATAAGGACTGTCTGAAATATCTATTCGTTATACAAAATGATTTAATGTATTCTATAGTCAGTTCGTTATAACTCTTTTCTGAAATAAAAGTTGTATTGAATAATTCTTAAGACTTAAGGTTATGAATACAATAACAGATGATATTAAGAAGCGATCTACCTTTTAGGAAAAGAATTACTTGCAATTTGATTAATCTTTTAATGGTTGTTTAGAGATATATGTTACCGGGTTTGCTTGGCTGTATTTTCTCTTTTCCCGGTTGTTTATCTGTTATTTTCTTTATGGATTGTGCCCGGATTATAGTGATAGTTGGGGCAGGAGAGGCTGGAGGGCATATAGTATCTGTGTTTTATTGATGTCTGGTCTTGAAAAAATGTTCTTTTGGTTGTCGGCAGGATTGCTGCATCTTTGCAGCGTCGACGTTGACAAAGAGATTATTAAAACAAAGTATTCATTTAAAACAAAAGAACATTATGACAATTTTGTATCGTAAGCATTATCGCCTTATCGACTTGTCGGACAAGGATTCTGCAAAGAAAGTATTCCCCACCATTACGTATGAGTATGGAAAAGCCGCCACACTGACGGAAGTAGCCAAAGAAATCAGCGGAAATTCCGGTGTAAGCGAGGGTGAAACAATCAGCGTACTGAAAGATTTCCGCACATTGTTAAGGAAACTGTTGCTTTCCGGCCGTTCGGTCAATATAGACGGATTGGGCTATTTCTATCTCGCTGCCAAAAGCAAGGGAACGGAAAAAGCGGAGGATTTTACCGCCAATGACATTACCGGCTTGCGTATCTGCTTCCGTGCCAACAGTGATATTCGCCTGGTCGCCGCTGGAACTACACGTTCCGATGGCTTGAGTTTCAAAGATGTAGACCGTATTCAAGGCGGCTCTATAGGCGGTGATAACAGTGGTAATGGTGGTGGTTCGGATGGCGGCGAAGAGGAGAACCCTCTCGGCTAATCTTGATTCTGTAACTATCCGATAACATGAATCGTAATCAGATAAAAGCGGAAAGGAGGTATGGAAAATGGCAAAGAAAAACCTCTGGAACAAGATATTAAAGGTGCTGATAGCCGCGGCTACTGCCGTACTGGGTGTATTGGGCGGCACGAATGTGCTGAAGTAATTCTTTAGGGAATGATAGGAGGGAAGCTGTCTCGGCATTATGAGGCAGCTTCTGTTTTTATATTATTGTATTTATTTATAAGTAGGTAAGTATAATGAGTGTATTTTGACACCCTCAAGAAGTCATCTGAAAGTATGAGGAATATAGTGATTTATGAATTGTTCGATATTAAAGGAATTCAGTTAAAACTAAGGTACAAAATTAAAATTTACGTTTTTTATGAACTTTTCTGAGGGAAAATAAGTAATTTTGTGTGTACTATGGGGTGATAGTATTATTACATCTAAGGTGTGTTGGAAATTTAACTAACAAAATGCAATGAAAATACCATTTAAAGTTTCGTCAAGAACAGCCAGACTTATTGGACGAGAGAATGTAGCTACTGCTAAGGGAGCTATCATAGAACTCGTTAAGAATGGTTACGATGCAGACAGTCGGTATAGCATAGTTTATATTGATAATGAACTGTCGTTCTTTAAAGACAAACTTTCTGTGGAGGAATATGATAAGTTGTGTACCAAAGGAATTGACAACAATCTATTGCAGTCGATATATCACTTGATGGATGATGAATATATACTTAATGATGGGGTTGACTCTTCGCTCATTCAAACGCTGTCCGACCAACTGAAACAGTTTGCCAGTTTGTATGTTATTGATTGTGGGGAGGGCATGACACATGAAATCATTAAGAATTATTGGATGATCATCGGTACGGATAATAAGTCAACCAACTTTTATACAAAGAAAGGTAGGATAAAGGCTGGTGCCAAGGGTATAGGTCGCTTTGCAATGGATAAGTTGGGTGCAAATTGTGAGATGACTACTATTTATGACAAGGATGTGCATCATGATTATGATGAGGATGGTAAAGAATCTCCTTTTTGCGGATATCAATGGATTGTTGCATGGGATGACTTTGAGGGGACAAACAAAACCTTGGATTCGGTAAATGCAGACCTTGAAGGCTTGAAAGATGTCTCTTTTATTGATTGTGTGAGGAGGATGAATTTGCCGGAAAGCATCAATGCCGTGTTGAGAGAGGATACTTTCGAGCATGGTACGATTCTCAAGATTACAAATCTAAGAGATGTATGGGATGATGAATCCGTCAAACTGCTATTTGAGGATTTAGGTGTTCTTGTACCACCCTCTGAGAATAAGGACTATTCCATCATATTGAGATCATCTTCTTTACCTGCTGAGTATGGTGAAGTAGAAAGCTCTGTTTGCGATGATTTTGACTTCAAGATAGAGGCTCATGCTGATTCAAAGCAGACCGTGCATATCAAAATTATACGAAAAGAAAACTTGGTGGAGGCATTGCCGCCTTCATTTTTTGCTCGTCCCAATCAGCAGAAAGCAAACTATACGAAAGCAGACTTTGAAAGAGGGTATTGGGAAACGACAAGAACTTTTGCTCAACTGTTACCAGGTTTTAATGTTACTGATTATGCACAGGTATTCAGTCGTATCGGTTCTTTTGACTTTGTATTCTATTTTATGAAACGTTCTGCTACGAAAAAGGATGAAGTACGTTTCTTCTATCGGCCTTGTGCATATAATTTGCGTGCAGACTGGTTGCAGAAGTTTGGTGGAATAAAACTTTTTAGAGACGGCTTCCGTGTGCGCCCTTATGGAGAACGTAATGACTCGGCTTTTGACTGGTTAGGATTAGGTGCCCGCAAGCAAAAGAGTCCGGCTGGTATTGCCAAGCCGGAAGGTGGCTATAGGGTGGAGGTTGAGAATGTGGCCGGTTCCATCTGTATATCACGACTGACGAATGTGGAATTCGAGGATAAGTCGAGCCGGGAAGGACTTCAAGAAAATAGCGCATTTCAAGTTTTCAAGAGGCTGATTCAAGGTATTATTGCTATATTTGAAGAGGACAGAGCTTTGATAGCCCGCGAATTGACTGCTGACGATGAATACCGAAACGGTGAAGCCCGAGATATGCGTCAAGCAGAAGAACTTGCAAAAAAGATTCTTGCCAAGCAACGTGAAAGACAGGAAAATAACCAGAAAGAGCCTGGGCGGCAAGAAAAAGGTGAGCGGTATTCAATGGAGTTATTGGCTGCATTGAATGAAAAGAAAACTTTGGAAATCGAACAGCTCAGAGAAGAACAAAAAGTTTTGAGAGCATTGGCGAGCAGTGGATTGATGTTGGCATCGTTCAGCCATGATTTGAGCAAGATTCATGATTCGTTGAATGACAGGTATGACAAGATACAACAAAATTTGTTGCCATTTGCCTCAGAAGAAATGTATGTTGACAGGGAAGACCGTAAGAATCCATACCGGCTGATGGATAAGGCTCGTAGTACGGACCAAAAGATGCAAAACTGGTTGAGATTCTCGACGGGCATCATTAAAAAAGACAAACGCAGACAAAAGCTTGTTGATATTAAAGCATACACCGAGAGCTTGTTGCAGACGTGGGCCGGTATATTTGAACAAAGAGCTATAACGGTAGAATACGAGATTGCTTCGAAACTTAAAATGAGAGCCTTTGAAATAGATTTTGATAGTATCTTTTATAATCTATTCTCCAACTCGATAGAAGCATTCAACATGATGAGAGTAAACAGACCGAGAAAAATTGAAATTTTATGGACGTCTACCGATAAGGAAATTATCTGTGAATATAAGGATAACGGTACGGGATTAAGCTCGGATATCGTTACACCGGAAGATATCTTCAAGCCTTTGTTTACAACAAAACGTAACAATACCACAGGTGAAGAGATAGGAACCGGTTTGGGGATGTGGATAGTAAAACTGATAGCAGAGGATAATGATGCAAGAATAAACTTGCTGAATTTGAACTATGGTTTTGGTATCAGATTCGTATATCCTCAAAAGTATGTACAGTCAGTAAATGAATTAACAAATGAATAATGTTAGGAATATGAAATACAAGATATTGTTTATAGATGAGGAAAAAGATCAGCATGATAATTTTCTCGATTATATGGATAAGATAGAAGATAAGGTAGAGGTGAAATGTCTGTATCCGGAGGAGAATATAGAGGCGATGATTCAGGTTTTTGAAGATGAACATCCGGATGCGATTGTTACTGATCATCAACTGAACGAAATAAAGACAGAAATACAGTACAATGTATCGTACAATGGAGCGGAGCTTGTTAATGCTTATAGGGATATACGCCCGAACTTCCCTTGTTTTGTCATTACATCCTATGATAACGATGCCATTTCTACATCGAAAGATGTGAATTTAGTCTATGTTAAGATTCTTATGAATGGAGGAGAGGAAGGAGCCAAAGCAAAGTTTCATGACAAGATGGTAGAACAAATCGACAAATACAAGAAATCGATTGATGAAGCTCAAATCGAATTGACCGCTCTGGTTCAAAAGAAACAGGAAAAAGGACTGACTTTGCATGAAGAAGACAGACTGGTAGAACTTGATTCGTTTCTGGAAAAATCATTGGATTCATATACAGCATTGCCTGCTGACATAAAGAGGTCAGAAAGTCTTGAACATCTTTCTGAAGTGATTGATAAGGTGGATGAAATACTGGCAAAATTGGATTAATCATGAAGCAGTATCTTTTTAGGGAACAGCATCCACAAAGAACTTACAAAGGTCATTATAGCGACTATCATAAGTACAAGGAACATTTGGCATCTGATTTTAATCATCATTGTGGCTATACTCATTGTACGGACCGGTGGTTTGGAGGAATGAGAACATTTCAGATTGACCATTTTAAACCTCATTCTAAATATCCCAAGTTGAAAACGGAGTATAGCAACCTGGTGTATTGCTGTTCCTATGTGAACAGGTTGAAATCGGATGATGACAATGCGAAACACCTTGATCCTTGTAACGAAGATTACAATATACATTTCGAACGAAATTATGACGGAAGAATATCCGGCAAAACAGAATCTGGTAAGTTTATGGTTCGGAAACTTTCGTTGAATCTTTGTCGTTATGCTATTGTCTGGAATATTGAACGTTTGGAGAAACGCATAAAACTTTTGAAGGAAAAAGAGCGGAAATATCCCGAACTGAAGGGAGTGGGCGATGCAATGTGCCGTCTTTATTTCGATTATACCCAACATCTATTTAGTCTTCAGTGAAGCAGGAGATTTTTACATATTTAAAGCGAAAATGTCTCACAGATATACGAATGGTCAACAGATTATTCGTGTCTGCGTATTTGAGACACCATGGTTTGGTACCTCAAGTAAATAGTTTACTTGTAGATGCATATATTATTGAGGAGTCACAAGATAATGCCTTATTGAAAGAATTAATCTGTCAGTTGGACAAGAATGAATGCGGGTATTCACTGGAAGACCTGACCAAACTTTTTGAGTTTGTAATTTCTCCAGAAGACAGAAAAGTGACAGGGGCCGTTTATACGCCCGATTATATCCGTAAGCGAATTATTATGGAAGTTCTTACAAACTATGACAATAATCTGGAAAATATACACATTGCTGATATAGCCTGTGGCTGTGGAGGCTTTTTTCTTACGGCAGCTATGTTTCTCCATTCTCAAACAGCCAGGTCTTTTGAAGCCATTATTCGGGAAAATATTTACGGTGTAGATATTCAAGATTACTCTATTGAACGTGCAAAACTTTTGTTGTCTTTACTGGCATTGACAGCAGGCGAGGACGTAGAATTGCAGTTCAATCTTTGGAAGGGAGATACATTATGTTTTGATTTTTCGCAGATGGAAAGGGTGGATGTAATAGTAGGTAATCCTCCCTATGTATGCGTACGTAATATGAGTAATGAAAGTCGTGAGTTGCTGAAAAACTGGAGAGTGTGTGCTTCTGGTAATTCAGATTTATATATTCCTTTCTTCCAAATAGCCATTGAGGTTGTCAGAGAGGGCGGTCGTGTGGGTTATATAACCATGAACAGTTTTCTTACCAGTCTGAATGGTCGTGCTTTGCGTGAATATTTCAGTGAAAAATCATATAGTATCAGTATTGTGGATTTTCGTGGCACACAGATGTTTCGTGGCAGGTGTACATATACTTGTTTATTCTTTTTGAGAAAAGTTGGGTCAGATGAAATATCATACTGTATTAACGAAAGTAAAGAATTGGCACCTCTGTTCAATTTTCAGTCCTTTCAATACTCTCAGTTGGACAATAAAGGCGGTTGGAAATTGAATGACTTTAAACATGCACAGACTCAGGAGACGGTGGGAACTCCATTAGGTAAATTCTGCCAGTCAAGACATGGTATTGCAACGTTGAGCAACAAGACCTATGTATTCACCCCTATAGCTGAGACGAAAATTTTTTTTTCTTTTGTAAAGAATAAGCGGAATATTAAGGTAGAAAGGGCTATATGCAGAAAAATTGTCAATTCCAACAAGTTAAATTCTGATGTCAGTATTGAGGATGTAATGGAATATGTGATATTCCCGTACAGACGGAACGGACAAGGTATTATGGAACTAATCCCGGAGGCGGAAATGAAATCAGACTATCCATATGCATATAATTATCTGAGGAGTTGTTATGAAGTTTTGGCACAAAGAGATAAAGGGCGTACAGAAAAGTATCCTGCCTGGTATGCTTATGGTAGAACTCAATCTCTGCAGATGCCCCGTTATAAGCTGTTCTTCCCTAAGATAGCGAATAAGGTTTTACGTTGTGAACTTGTAGATGATAAAGACCTGCTGTTGTATAATGGAATGGCTTTCGTCAGCGATGATAAGACGGTTGTGATGATTTTAAAAGCGATTTTAGAGTCAAATATTTTCTGGAAATATGTGGTGTTAAACAGTAAACCTTATGCTTCTGGTTACTATTCTTTGAATGGAATGAATATTAAGCATTTTGGCATACCTGCATTTAAGGAAGACGAAAAACGACATCTGTTAGAGTTGGCGGATAGTGAAGAAATCAATAACTGGCTCGAAGGATTTTATAAAGAGAGTTATACCCCGCAAAAAAATGATTGAGTATTTCTTTGACGTCATCGAAAGTGAAATAAATGTATTTTGACTCTGTTTATTTCCTTGTACTGATGTATTTTACAATCTCCGCTCCTTTAAAATAAATAACCAGCGAACTGACAATAATCAGCATTCCCGCTACCGTACTGAATGTGGGGTATTCTCCTGCAAGCATTATCCAACTTAATACAGCTCCGAGAATCGGGTTGATAAGGCGGCACATATTGATGTCGCTGACTTTTGCGCCTTTGCTTTGCAACGCCATAAACCAGAAGCTGAATGCAAAGACGGAAATAAATACGAGGATACCCAGGCTGATATAAAATCCGGCAGGCTTGCCGATGAAAGAGTGATAACCTTCCGTGCCCAGTCCTATGACGTAGATAAGGGCGCCACCGAAAAACATCTGTACGGCATTCAGGAAGATAGGGTTGACCTTGCCTTTCTCTTCGGATACGGAGATGGCGGAATAGCCCTGAAAGATAATGCTGAGCAACAGTAGTATGATGCCTGTGATGCCTTTCCAGTCCAGCGGTTCACCGTCGCTGCCCATCCCTACAATCAGCAAGAGGCCTGCAAGGCTGATGATAAGGCTGACGATTTTGTAACCGTTCAGTTTGTCGTTACTTGCCAGCAGATGGGCAAGCAGTACATTGATAAGCGGCGTCATGCCCATGATGATGGATGATATAGCCCCGCTTACGAAGTCCACTCCGAAATAAAAGGCCGTATAACCCATGAACATATTAATGAATATCAGATTGAGGAACAGTTTGCGGTGCTGCTTGATTTCCTGCCACATCCCCTTGTGCCAGGTATAGGCAAAAAGCAGAACGCCTACACTGGTGAAACGCAGCCCGGCAAAATTCATCGGAGTAAAATCATAACTGAGCCCTTGCTTGATGAACGGGTTTACGATGGCCCATAGCACAGATGCCAATATAGCGTATAGCAGTCCTTTTTTCATGCTTATAGAAAGTAGTTTGGTAAAATCGGGTGCAAAGATACGCCTTTCTTTTGAATTAAAAATTAAGCCAGCGTTTGAAAGCGGCGAGTTTCTCCTCGCTGATTGTGATTTTACTCTTATACGGCGGACGTACCGTTACCGATATTTTTCCGTTGAAGTAGGGTTCGGCATGGTCTATGGCATCGATGCACAGGATAATTTGCCTGTTGGCACGGAAGAAGCGGTCGGGATCCAGTTGTTCGGAAAGCTTATTCAACGAGAGGTCGAGTACATGTTCCTGATTGTTGCGGGTAACGGCAAAGGTCATTTTGTTCTCCGAATAAAAATAAGCTATATCGCTGACCTGCAAAGACCAGAAACGGTCGGCGCGGTATATGAGGAAACGGGTGCGGTATTGCTTTTCTTTGGATTGCAGGGCATCCAGCAGAGTTGCCAGATAGTCGTCGGGACGGGGATTGCTGCACTGCTGCAAGTGTTCGTATTTATCAATGGCTTCCTGCAAACGCTGCTCATCTATCGGCTTCAGGATATAGTCGATGCTGTTGACGGTGAAAGCACGGACTGCATACTGGTCGTAAGCAGTGGTAAAGATGATGGTGGATGAGGGATGAGCTGCCGACAGAAAGTCGAACGAGTTGCCGTCGGCAAGTTGTATGTCGAGGAAGAGAAGGTCGGGGTGGGGATGCGTGGCAAACCACTCGGTAGCTTCTTCCACACTGCCTGGAATTACGGTGATGTCCCATTCCGGGCGCAAGCGGGCAATCATGGAATGCAGCAGGCGGGCAGCAGGAATCTCGTCTTCAATGATGGCAATAGCAGGCTTATTCATATAGCAAAGGGACTTTTACAGTAAATTTTTCGGTTTCGTTCTTGATAATGATTTTCTTGCCCGACATCAGTTCGCAACGTTTGGCAAGGTTTTCCAGTCCTATTCCGGATGATGCGACACTCTTTTTGGGGTGTATCGGATTGCTGACGGACAGATAATCATCTTCGATGCGGATAGTGATAACCATAGGTTTGCCGGGAGTGATGGAATTGTGTTTGATTACATTCTCTACCAATAATTGCAGCGTGAGGGGCGGCAGCATCTTTTCCGCATATTTCGCAGGAACGTTGTTTTGGCACGTAAGGCAGTTGCCCAGACGGACCTCGTGCAGGAAAAGGTACGAACGGATAAATTCCAGCTCTTCACCGAGCGTCACCAGTGTCTTGTCCTGGCTTTGCAGCACGTAACGGTAAACACTGGACAGGTGCTTGGTGAAGTGTACCGCATTTTGGGGGTTATACTCAATTTCAGCTATAAGCGTGTTGAGGCTGTTGAACAGAAAATGAGGATTGAGCTGGTTTTGCAGGGCGGTGTAGCGTGCCGTGTCGTTTTCAGCCTGCAATACAGCCGCCCGTTGTTGCAGCCTCAACGCCTTTTGGGTAGAACGGTTTGCCAGTAATAATCCCAAGACAACAAGTTCCACAAGCCAGATGGTAATCAGCATCCACCACCCTCTTGGCTGAATGGAGAACGGATTGGCTGCTCCCGCCAGTATTTTGGCGCTTACAAGCAGCCCATAGTTCAGCAACAGGAAGAGCGACATGCCTGCCAGATAGATGACGGGAATTTTCCACCGTGAACGCATATTTACGGCATACTGTGTATTAATCCATGAACTGAGGCGGAGGGTAGCATATCCCAGCACATTGAATGCCAGGATAAAATAGATGAACGCTCCGCGGGAATAGAGTGCATCGGCAATATGAGGAGACAGATTGGTGTAGTCTACCAGCAGGAAGTAGGAGAACGCTCCTAATCCGGAGAACAGAATGCCGTATATCAGATTATTCCATTTCATGGGGGACAAAGTTATAATGTTTTGGGAAAACTCAATAGTTGTGCAATGCTTTTATCAGGCCGGAGTAGGAGCTTTGTGCCGAAACTTTGGCTTGTACGTAGTTTATTTGCGAGGCTTGCCGGTAGTTCTGGGCTTCAATGACTTCCATGATGGAGATTTTCCCCTCTTCATAACGTTCCAGTGCCTTCTGTTCGTTTTCACGTGCTTTCTCAAGGGAACTTCCGGTGAGGTCCACCTGTTTTATGGCTTGTGCAAGAGAAGTGCGGGCGGTTTGTATTTCGAGGTTTACGTTATCCGTCACTTTATTGAGATAGTCGTTTGCCATGCCTACTTTCCAGGCGGAAGAACGTTTTTCGTTGCGTCGTTTGCCCCATTCGAAAATAGGAACGGACAATTTGGCGTATATGGCATAGTTAGGGTCGAGGTCGGTTTTGAAGTCATAGCCGGGTGAGGAATAGCTGCCTTCTATTCCGACATACAGTTGCGGCTTGTATTTGGAATCCGTCAGCTTGCCCTGGCTTTCGGCTATTTTAATTTGGTCGTGCGCCATAAGCAGTTCGGGACGGTTGCTGCCGTCGGATGCCGGCAGGTTGTCGGACGGAAGCACTACGGGAATGGACTCCTGCACTTCGGTCTCGGATTCGAGCGGCATCCCTATCAGGGAGTTGAGCGCCATGCGTCCGGTCTCAAAACTGTTACGTGCCTGCAATACCTGGTATTCGGCTTCATTGAGTTTGACTTCTGCCATGAGCAGGTCTTGAGGGTCGACAAGTCCCGCTTCAACGCGTTCGCGGATAGTGCGCGCCAGTGAAGCGACCGAATTGCGGTAGTCTGTGGCTATATTCATCAGTTCCCGGCGGGCTACGGCATTCCAGTATTGCATATCCGTCTGGTAGCATACGGAGGAGTGGAGCAGTTCCGCCTGATGAACATTCATGGATTGTTGGTGCTTTGCCAGCCGGATGGATTCGCGGATGCGTCCGCCGGTGTAGAGAGGCTGCATCAACGAGAGGGATGCGCCGTATTTCATGTCACGCCCTTCGAAAGTGAGAGGATTGCTTTGGGGCAGGTTCACGGTAAGTTCGATGGGATTTCCGGTGTACTGGAAGTTTGCGTCTCCCGACAGCTTGGGCTTTAAATCGGCTTTGGCGGCTTTTATCAGCTCCATGCTGGAAGCTATGTTCTTGTCTGCCGCACGCAAGTCGTGGTTATAGTCCAGAGCCATTGCCCTATATTTCTCCAGCAGGGAATCCTGCTGGGAAAATACGGGTTGAACACACAAATAAAAAAGTAATAAAGTATAGAATGTCTTCATGCTTACTTATTGATTTTTATACGATAAAACAGGATATATAATGCCGGAGTGACAAACAGCGTCAGCAAAGTGGCGAATGTCAGTCCGAAGATAATTGTGGCTGCCATGCCACCAAAAGCGATATCGAACAGCAACGGAACCATACCGAGAATGGTGGTCGTGGCCGCCATTAGTACGGGACGGGTACGCGAAACGGTGGATTCTATTACGGCTGTGTAAGCAGGAACTCCTTCGCGGCGCTGAATGTTGATTTCGTCTATCAGCACGATAACGTTTTTGATAATCATACCCAGCAATCCCAGCCAGCCGGCAATGGGGAAGAAGCCGAAATCGAATCCGGTGAGCAGCATTCCTACGGCGACACCTATCAGTGACAGGGGAAGTATGCACAGGATGATGATGGGCTGGCGGAAGTTGCCGAACAGCGCCACCAGAATTACAATCAGCATGAGGAATGCCAGCGGGAAGTATTTGGCAATCGCTTCCATGGCTTCACCCTGGTCTTTGTACTGCGAATCCCAAAAGAATGTATAACCCGGCGGTAGCGGCATTGCCTCTATCTCACTGCGTATTTCCCCGTGTACCTCTGCCATGGTATGCCCAGGTTTTACGCCGCACATGGCAGCCATGCTGAGCTGGCGGTTATAGGTACGCATCTGCGGAAATTCCCACGTTGTTTCAATGCGTTCCGTCACTTGCGATAAGGGAGCCGAGCGTTCGCCGTTCCATACGGAGAAGTTGCCCAGGGAAGCCGCATCCGTAATGTCGTATCCTTCGGACTTCAGCAGAACAGGGACTTTCTTCTCGTTATCCCGATAGATGCCTACCGGTACACCGTCGCTGATGGATTTGACGGATTGCATCATCTGCGCTTTGGTGATGCCCAGTTCGCCGGCTTTTACCGGATCGTAGACGGGGCGTAGCATCAATGCCATATTTCCCCATTCGTTACGGGCATCCGCTACTTTAGGATTGCGGCGCATAATTTCGATGGCCTGCCCTACGAGCGAATCGAGCACTGCCGGGTCGGGACCCAGGAAGCGGGCTTCGATAACGGCTTCCGTCAGCGGGCTCAGTTCGAATTTGTTTACTTTGATGAGCGGTCCGGGAAATTTCAGGCGGATAGAGTCCTGCAATGCGGCGTTGAGCCGGCGCGACTCTTCCGAAGTATGGCACTTCACAAGCAGTTGTGTATAGTTGGACTGAGGTCCGAATGCTACGTTCGACAGATAATAGCGGGGTGGGGTCCTGCCGATGAAGGTAGATACCATTTCCGCTTCCCCGTGTGTACGGATATATGCTGCCATTTCTTCCGCCAGCTTCCCGGTTTCGTCGATGTTGGAACCTTCGGGCAGCCATACGTCTACGGTAAAATATTGCTTGTCCAGTGCAGGTACGAATACTTTGGGGATGAATTTGAAGCTCCATGCAGAGAGTACCAGCAGTAAGACCATGCAGGCTATTGTGGCATAGCGATGTTTGATGACCCAGCGCAGGGAACGGCGGAACATATTGTAATACTTTCCGTCGAACAGGGTGCTTTTCAGCTCTTCCGGCCGGGGACGGCGTACAAATTCCTGAATGAAGAACGGAGTTTGCGTCAGTGCGAACACCCAGCTGAACATCAGCGAAACCCCGATAACGATTACCAGCGAGGAAAGCAGCTCACCGGTAATGTGGGGTGAAAAATAAATGGGCAGGAACGTCAATATGGCAATGACGGTTGCCGCCAGCAACGGCAGGGCAGTGGAGGAACAGGCGCGCATGATGGCAACTCGCTTTCTCATGCCCCGTTGCATGTTTACCAGTGCGGAGTCGGACACCACAATGGCATTATCCACCAGCATGCCCATGGCGATGATGATAGCAGCCAATGACATGCGTTGAAGTGCGATGTCGGTGCATAACATCACTATCAGGGTGGCAAAAATGGAGAATACCAGTCCGCTGCCTATCAGCAATCCGTTTTTGAAACCGATAAAAAAGAGCAGGATTGCCACTACGGTAAGTACGGATATGATGAGGTTGAGGATAAAACCCTGGTTGGCGACTGCCGATTCGTAGCCCTGGTCGTACAGGGTTACAAGTTCGAAGCCTTCGGGCATGCTGCCCGACATCTGTTGGAGCGATTCCTTGACGGCGGCTGCCATATCGACCACATTTCCGGTGGGAACGGTGGAAATGGCGATGCCGACAGCGGGTTGTCCGTTGATGCGCATCAGGTTGCTTGCCGGGGTCTGGTAGCTTTCTTCAATCCGGGTAATGTCCGCGAGCCGAAAATGCTCTCCGGTGCGCGATACGATTGTAAGGTTGCGTATGTCGTCCAGCGAATAGAAATTTCCGGTGGACTCGATACGCAGGCGGTTGGAACCGACGTCTATGCCGCCGGCATCCACAACTTTGTTCTGAGCCTCGAACGCGCGGGCGATGTCGGCCATCGTGATGCCGCTACGGGCCATGACGGAGGGGCTTACGGAAATGTCTATCGTAGGTGTCTGCGTTCCGTAAATCTCTACTTTGGCAACATCCTTTACTTTCAGAATTTCATTCTTTATCAGTTTGGCTTCATCTTCAAGTTCGCGGTAGCTGTGTCCGCTTCCGGTAAGCCCGTAAAAAACGCCCAGCACATCGCCGAAGTCATCATTCACAACAGAGGGACCGGCGCCTTCGGGCAGCTTGCTCTGTACGTCGCTTACTTTGCGGCGCAGTTTGTCCCAAAGTTGCTGCATTTCGTCGGCACGGGTTTCTTTCTTTACATAAACGGTGATTTTGGACAGTCCTGCACGGTTCTCCGTTTTCAGGTAATAGAGTTCGCCCAATGCCTGGATGGACTCTTCCAGTACATCCGTAACCTGTGACTGTACTTCCGAGGGAGAAGCTCCCGGATAGGGAGTCAATACCAGCGCCTGTTTAATGGTGAACGGAGCATCTTCCAGCTTGCCCATTTTGACGTACGCCAGTAATCCGCCTGCCAATACTAATACCAACAGCAGGATTGTGACGGGCTTTTTCGATAAAAAGTATTTTACCAGTTTCATAATTACTTGTCTTTAGAGGTAATGTCTACTTTCATGCCGTCCGAGAGGAAACGCAGACCGCTTGTTGCGAGGGTTTCTCCTATTTGCAGTCCGTCTGCAATCTGTACCAGTCCGTCGGGCAGCAATTTGGCTACTGTTACTTTACGGCGGCTGACTTGCGATGTGGCAGGATTAACCACCCATACATAATCGCCCGTGGAAGGCCGGTGACAGAGTGCCGCCTGGGAGATGCAGAAACCGGCGGCACTCTCTGCCTGCGATGTGTCCAGAATCGCTTTGCCGGACATGCCTGCAAGCAGTTTACCACCTTCATTGGGCAATATGGCTGTAAGCAGATAGGACAGATTGTTGCGGGTAGTGCCTTTGGACACCTCTATGACCTTGGCCCGGTAGGTCTGTCCGGGGATGGCGTCGAAGCATATCCGTATGCTGTCCGATGACTGTGCCGCATAGGCTATTTCCTGCGGTACATATATTTCTATCCTTAACTGATGTATGTCGATAAGAGATACGACCGGCTGGGTTGCCTTGACATCCTGGAATTTTTCGATGTACACTTCACCTACATATCCGGTGAAAGGGGCTGTAAGGCGGGTATCTTCCAGTTCGCATACGGCGGTATCAAAGGCTGTTTTGGCGGAGATATAATCGGCTTTTGCCTTTTCGTAGGTGCTGGCAGAGATGTTCTCTTTCCGGTATAACGCCTCTATGCGTTCGAACTCGGCCTTGCTTTGGCGGTAAACGGCTTCGGCGCGTTCTTTGCGGATGCGGAAATCGCGCGGGTCTATCTCTGCAATGATGTTTCCTCGTTCGTATCGGTTACCGGCATACACGTCGAAGCGGTCGATAGGCCCGCCTACCCGGAATGACAGTTCGCTGGTGCGGAACGGCCGGGCTATGAAAGGGAACTCTTTATTGCCGTTTTGGGGCAATGCAGTAACTTGGGAAGTGCTGACTGACAGCTCTTGCTTGTCTTGGGTATCCTTGCCGCCGCAAGCATGGAACAGCAGGGCAAGAACAGACAATAGGATAACGGGTACTTTTGTTCTCATATATATATCATTCTGATTTTTTTCCAAAAGTACGGAAGAACACACTGTTTTGCCGGGAAATAATTTCCGAAGCCGGGAAACTTAACGCTGGAAAAGGGGAAATAAGGGATAAAAGGGGGATGGACCAAAAACGGGAAGAGGCTGATATGTATCTTTTCAGGCACGGAATTACACGGGAAAAAGATAGAGCAAAAACCCGGTGGCAGAAGGTAGAAAAGAACAAAGCGGAGTGAAGGCAAACAGCCTGCTCCGCTTTAAATAAAAAGACATTGAAAAGGGTATTGCAAAGAATAGTTTAGTTCTTGTCCGTTTTAAAGTCAATGGTTTTGTAATATTCGCCGTCGTGCAAACTTTTTACGCGGATATTGAGTCCGGTTTTTCCGGGTATCCGGTCTGCTATCTTATCCAGTTTGAAAGAGACAAGTCCTTGTCCCGGCATGAGCGGCTCGTCACCGTAAGCATTCTGGCGGAATTCCAGCGTAATATATCCCTCTTTGTCATTCTTGCCGTCGGATGCTTCGTTGACTATGAGGTTCAGCATATGTTTTTTATCATTGCTGTTGCTGTGGTATAGCTGGTATTGGATGTTCAGGTAGTTGTCCGTAATCCACATATTGTTGATGTTGATGCGGTCGTCGCCGATGCTGTCGGCCTTTTCGGCAGGCATAAAATAAATGTCTTTGGTAAGGATATTCTCTACATGGTTGATTTTGGCATTGTAATCGTAGCCGGTTACTTCTTCATCCAGCAGGTTGAAATATACAAAGGCGCGCTGTCCTTCCACCAAGGTATAGTTATCCACTTGGGCAGTGTCACCGGGAAACATTTTGGTTCCTTCATCGAGTGCGAAGTAGTAGTCTTTTCCGTCAATTATTCGCACTGTGCCGATGGCGAGCAACGGGTGTTCGTCATCATCCCAATCGTCCAGGCAGGATTGCAGTACGGGAGTGGTGATGAACAACAGCAGAAATGCGGCTAATATCGTTCTGAACTTTTTCATAAGTAGAGGTTTTGTTATTGGTTCTGTTTTAGGTTTTGTATTCAGAAAATGCCGGGATTGCACAAATACTGCTTATAAGAATGTTAAAGAAAATAAAGAATAAATTTCCTATCTGCCGGATGCAGTATTTTTGTGCCCGTTGCATTTATAAGGTAAACACGTGTTAAAAGAGAGGATGGAAGAACAGGTATTGGCAGAACGTTGCAGGCAAGGCGACAACCTTGCCCGCAAAGAACTGTACGAACAGTATGCGGGGCGGATGCTCGGCGTATGTTTGCGTTACGCCGGTGACCGGGAAACTGCACAGGATTTGATGCATGACGGTTTCCTGAAGCTCTTCGACTCTTTCGATAAGTTCACTTGGCGGGGAGAGGGTTCTTTGCGGGCTTGGATGGAACGTGTAATGGTGAATACGGTATTGCAGTATTTGCGGAAGAATGATGTGATGAGCCAGTCCGCTGCCCTGGACGATGTGCCGGAGACGTATGAGGAGCCGGATGCTTCGGCGGTGGATACTATTCCTCAAAAGGTATTGATGCAGTTTATAAGCGAGCTTCCCGCCGGTTATCGTACCGTATTCAACCTGTTTGTTTTTGAAGATAAATCTCATAAGGAGATTGCCCGGTTGCTGGGTATCAACGAAAAGTCATCGGCTTCACAACTGGTACGTGCCAAAGCTGCTTTGGCTGCCAAGGTGAAGGAGTGGATGAAAAGAAACGCATAAATGGAGAAACGTATGGAAGATGAATTGTGGATGCGAAAGATAAAGGAGCGGTTGGACGATTATTCCGAACCGCTGCCCGTTTCCGGCTGGGAACGGCTTGAGAAGGATTTGTCCGTTTCGAAGCCGCCGGCAGCCGGAAAACGGCGGATTATACCTTTCCGCCGCTGGGCTGTAGCTGCGGCTGCGGCACTGCTCGTTGCGGTGTCGTCGGTGAGTGTATGGTTGCTCCAAAGCCCTGTGGGAGAGGAGATGCGGAATATGACTGCACCGGCATTGGCTGCCGTGCCGGACAAGCTGCCGGAGCAACAGACGCCTTCAGTACGGACAGAGATAACAGAACCCGACTATCGCGCACAGAAACAGGAATCTCCGGCGGATACGAACCGGCGTTCCTTGCTGGCACAACAACTGAATACCGTAGATGAAACGGAGCGGGAAACGGTCATCCAATCCCTGGGCGCAGAGCCGGAAGTTCGGACTGGGAACGCACAGGAACCGACTGCGGAGTCGGCACGGGTAAATCAGGAAGCAGCAGAAGAAGAGAGAAGGGAAGAGGAGCGTACGGAAAAGATTGAGCGCCGCCGCCCGTCAGGCAGAGACAAATTGCATTTGCCGGTTGGCGGAGCGAAGCGGGAGCAGTCGCGTGGCTGGTCGGTCGGATTGGCAGTAGGAAATACGGGCGGATTGATTTCGGGAAGCAGTATAAGTGAAAGCGGGCTGCTTCAAAACGGACAGAACTTCGGTGTTTCCGGCGGAAGGGTAGACCTCACCACAATGTCTGACGGGATAATGGAAGTGCCGGAGGGGCAGGAGCTTGTCTTTAAAGATGGCATACCTTATCTGCAGAGGAGTTCCGGACAGGTGGTGGACATAGATCATAAACAGCCATTGTCTTTCGGCTTCTCGGTACGTAAAGGGCTTGGACGGGGTTTCTCCGTGGAAACGGGCTTGACGTATACGTACCTCGCTTCGGATGTGAAATTTGCCGGAAGTTCGGAAACGGTCAGCCAGAAATTGCATTATTTGGGTATTCCTTTGCGTGCCAACTGGAACTTTGTAGATAAGAAGTCCTTTATCATGTATGTTTCTGCCGGCGGCGCCATGGAAAAATGCGTTTACGGAAAAATAGGGAGCAAAAACGAAACCGTGAAACCGTTGCAATTCTCTGTAATGGGAGCTGTGGGTGCACAGTATAATATAAGTAGCAGAGTCGGCATTTATGTAGAACCGGGAGTGTCTTATTTCTTTGACGACGGTTCGGACATTGAGACTATACGAAAAGAAAATCCCTGTAACTTTACCTTACAAGGTGGAATACGGTTGACTTACTGATTAAATTGATAGTTGAGAATTAAAAAATAGAGAAACGGGCTGCACTATAAAGTCTTTATCGGTATAAAAACCGGTTTCATTATTATGGTGCAGCCCGTTTCTCTATTTTTAATTCTCAATTTACCACTATTGTGGGAAAATACTCTTTAAAGAGTTTTTCGGCTCGTTCCAGTTGTGCGTGGGTATTCTCTACTACTTCTTTTAACTGATAATCCCAGCCCATAGCTTCGTATTTATGCACCCCTAAGCGGTGGTAGGGAAGTATTTCCACCCGTTGTATGCTTTGGTATTTGCCGAGCTGTTCGCCCATGCTGCATATGTCTTCTTCAAAATCACTATATCCCGGTACCAGGACATAGCGCAGCCAAAACGGACGTCCCTGTTGTTCCAGCCAGGCAGCGGTGCGCAGGGTTTGTTCGTTGCTGCGTCCGGTCAGGGTACGGTGGCGTTCGGGATTGAATTCTTTGATATCGAGCAATACCAAGTCCGTCAGACTTAACAATTCCTCAACTTTGTCGTTCCAGATTCCGCCGTTGGTGTCAAGACAGATGTGGATGCCGTTTGCTTTCAAGTCTTTGAACAGTGGTATCAATGCCTCTGCCTGCAAGGTAGGTTCACCGCCGGAGAAAGTAATTCCCCCTTTTTTCCCGAAGAAAGCTTTTTGGCTGACAGCCATTTGCAGGATTTCACCGGCAGGAGTAGGAGTACCGCCCTTTACATCTATTGTATCGGGGTTGGCACAATACAGGCAACGGAAAGGACAGCCCTGAAGGAATACGACAAGCCGCAACCCCGGACCATCGAAAGTGCCCATTGATTCGTATGAATGAACATTAATCATAATAGTGTATTATAAGCAAAGAATGTAGTAAAAAAGAAAGCACGGACTACAGGGGTGTTACTCCGGATTTTTGCTTAATCCGTGAAATCCGTGTAATCCGTGCTTTAAAAGGTTATGTATCCGTTTTACCGATTACATTCTTTCGTGGAAACTGCGGCTGATAACTTCCAGTTGGTGTTCGCGGCTCAGTTTCACGAAGTTTACGGCATATCCGGAAACGCGGATGGTAAGTTGCGGATATTTCTCCGGATGTTCCATGGCGTCTTCCAGCATTTCACGGTTCAGTACGTTCACGTTGAGGTGGTGTGCACCTTTGGTGAAGTAACCGTCCATCATGGTAACCAGATTTTCTACACGTTCCTCGGCAGTGGGACCCAATGATTTCGGAACGATGGAGAATGTGTTGCTGATACCGTCCTGTGAGTCACGGTAGCGCAGTTTGGCTACGGAACTCAAAGAGGCGATGGCACCGTTCTTGTCGCGTCCGTGCATCGGGTTGGCTCCCGGAGCGAAAGCAACGCCTTTGGCGCGTCCGTCGGGAGTGGCTCCGGTCTTCTTACCGTACATCACGTTGGATGTGATAGTCAGGAGCGACAGGGTAGGACGGGCGTTCTTGTAAACGGGCAGCTTCTTCAACTCTTCGCTGAAGTAGTACACCAGGTCTACACCAAGGTGGTCTACACGGTCGTCGTTGTTGCCGAAGCACGGGAAAGAACCTTCGATGTCGAAACCTTCCGTCAGGCCGATGTCGTTACGGCGTGCCGTTACTTTGGCGTATTTGATGGCAGACAATGAGTCGATGGCAATGGAAAGTCCGGCTACGCCGTATGCAAGGTTAATGCGCGGGTCTGTATCTACGAATGCCATTTGGGCTTTTTCGTAATAATACTTGTCGTGCATGTAGTGGATGATGTTCATTGCTTCGTTGTAAACGCGGGCAATCTCCGTCAGCACTTTCTTGTAGTTGTTCATTACCTCTTCAAAGTTCAGCGTATCGTGAGTCAGCACGGGGATACCTTTCACCATTACAGTTCCGGTGTTTTCGCAACGTCCGCCGTTGATGGCAAGCAGCAATGCTTTGGCAAGGTTGGCGCGTGCGCCGAAGAACTGGATTTGCTTACCGATGGCCTGGTAGGATACGCAGCAGGCGATACCGTAGTCGTCGCAGTTGCGTACCTCGCGCATCAGGTTGTCGTTCTCGTACTGGATAGAGCTGGTATCTACGGATACTTTGGCACAGAATTCCTTGAAACCTTCCGGCAGTTCGGGACTCCACAGCACAGTCATGTTAGGCTCGGGAGACGGGCCGAGGTTGTACAATGTTTGCAGGAAGCGGAAAGAGGTTTTTGTCACCTTTACGCGACCGTCGTTGAAGCGTCCGCCGATAGCTTCGGTAACCCAGGTAGGGTCTCCGGCGAAGATGTCATTGTAGGATTGCATACGCAGGTGGCGTACCATGCGCAGTTTGATGATGAACTGGTCAATCAGCTCCTGTGCAAAAGTTTCGTCAATCTTACCGTGAGCCAAATCATATTCAATGAAAATGTCAAGGAATGAAGATACATTACCCAATGACATGGCGGCACCGTCTTGTTCTTTTACAGCGGCAAGGTATGCCATGTATACCCACTGTACGGCTTCCTGAGCAGATGTGGCAGGGTGGCTGAGGTCGAGGCCGTAGTATTCGCCCATGGTCTTGATGTCCTTCAAGGCCTTGATTTGCTCTGCCACTTCTTCGCGCAGGCGGATGCGTGCTTCGGTCATAGGACCGGTCAGGTGGCGCAAGTCTTCCTGTTTGGCTTCGATGAGGCGGTCGATACCGTACAATGCCAGACGGCGGTAGTCACCGATGATACGTCCGCGTGCATAGTTGTCGGGAAGTCCGGTGAGGAAGCCCAATGAACGGAACGAACGGATTTCTTCGGTATATACATCGAATACGCCGTCGTTGTGTGTTTTGCGGTAGTGTGTAAAGATGTCTTTTACTTTATCGTCTACCTCCACGCCGTTTTCGCGGCATGCTTTTGCCACTACATTGATGCCGCCGAAAGGTTTGATGGCGCGTCTCAGCAGTTCATCTGTCTGCAAGCCTACGATAAGTTCGTTCTCCTTATCTATATAGCCTGCTTTGTGGGAAGTGATGGTAGATACTGTTGTATGATCTAATGAACGGACACCGTTATTGGCTCTTTCTTCTTCCAGTGCTTTCAGACAGAGGTTCCAGATATGCTTGGTGCGCTCCGTTGGTCCTTGCAGGAAAGATGCGTCTCCGGTGTAGGACGTGATGTTTTTACTAACGAAATCACTTACATTGATTTCTTTGCTCCAAAGCCCGTCAATAAAGGTTTTGTTTAATTCCATAATGTTCTTTTAATAAAAGTGATTAGATATGTTATCCTTTAGAGCGCGCAAAATTACGGAAAAATTTCCGTAATTACACAATAATATGGAGGATTTTTATGTTGAAGAGCATAAAATAGCTATTATTAGGTAGGAAGTACCACCGGGTATTGATTCGTGTCCGTCCGATTAATATCTGTACTCTTATCAACTATTATTATTTATGCTGAAATCTATTCGTCCCACAATAATTTCCCTTTCGTCCGACAGCTGTTTTATTTTCGTCCGACAACTGTTGGACGAAAATAAAACAGCTGTCGGACGAAAAGATTTTAGTAACATTTTATTAGTTCCTTTTATGCCGTATTTTTAGTTTTTGCGGATATGTGAATTATTTTATTCCGGATTTGTTTGCGAATTAAAAAAAGAAGCGCTATCTTTGCACCGCTTTAAGAGAAAAGCACTTCTTGAAAAAGAAGTTTTGGAGAGGTGGCAGAGTGGTCGATTGCGGCGGTCTTGAAAACCGTTGTGCTGCGAGGCACCCGGGGTTCGAATCCCTGTCTCTCCGCTGGAAAGAATTGCAAAACAAAGAAAATCCCTGTAAATTAATACTTTACAGGGATTTTTTGTTTTTGGTGCATAGCAAAAATAAGCATATCAAAGCATTCTTTCGGTGTACTATTCGGTGTACCTGTTTGCCTTTAATGTTAGGTACACCTATTAAGTAAATAATTCATTGTTTATCAGTGTTTTGCATCTTGACTTGTTGCTCTTGGAATTTTAGTTTTGTGATTAAAAAACAAGTAAGATGGAAAGAACAACATTTTGTCTATTGTTCTACATTCGTAGGACGAAATTGAATCGGAACGGTGAGGCTCCGATAATGATGAGAATTACAGTGAATGGAGTTCGGGTTGATGCTTCAGTGAAGAAAACAATTCTTCCGGAATTTTGGAGTGTGGCAAAAGGAAAGGCCCTGGAAAAGAAGCGTGAGTACAAGGAACTGAATCTGTATCTTGATTCTATCCGTTTGAGGATAATGAAAATTCAGCGTGAACTGGAAATAGAAGGT